>Ga0265780_10001978_pt1 | contig 28377 bp, 12 predicted proteins | sample P1T30metagenome_FD_192432 | JGI IMG/M metagenome (GOLD analysis project Ga0265780, IMG submission 192432) | Plant litter microbial communities from East Loma Ridge, Irvine, California - P1 T30 | ecosystem: Environmental > Terrestrial > Plant litter > Unclassified | place: USA: California...
AATAAAAATATCTATATCGCGCAGAGTAGTTATAGTACTTGCGCTACTTATACTAATAGATTCTCTTTCTAATATAAGTGCCTTTACTCTATTCTTTAATATTCTTTTTTGCAATACTTTTTATAGCAATATATCTACGCAAGTTAAAGTAGACGTTGCGCTTGCTTCTCTTTAGAGAGACTTACTTAACTAGTATATAAGGCCTAAATATTTTTTATAACCTTATACCTAGACTCTTTTAAATAAGTAAATAGCTTATTATTTAACTTAAAATAAGCTTTATAGGTTACGCAGGTACGCAGATTATTTATTAGCTTATACTTATTCTATCTTATAATACCTATAAACTTTAGCTTAGCTATAGCTATATTTGCAAAGTTAATTTAGTTACCTTATAAGTTAAATAGCAGAGAGAATTAGAATAGGTTAGAACTATTTGCCTAGTTATTGCTAGTCTGCGTATTGCTAAAGTAAGTAGCATAGAATGCGTCTATATTAGCATTGTTAGCTTATATAAGCTACTAGTTAGCGCTAAAATAGATATTCTCTAGCGCTATACTTAGCTATTAACTAAAGTTATTAGTTAACTACTAATTGCAACTATCGCCTTCTCTATTATTATAGTATTTCTTCTTAAGTATATTCTCTACGCTAGCTTAGTAGTTATTTAGCGCTAGTTCTATATTAAGTTAGTAGTAGATATTATCTAAAGCCTAAACTATTAGTGCTTATTAGAGCTTTAAGAAACTTTCTAACGCGCTACTGCCTTATATATTTAGCGTAAGTAGTTAGCCTTACTAGCTATACTGCTATAATAAACTTAACTATTCTTACTTTTTTCTAAAGTTAGATACTTACGCAGGCTAAGAAGCAAATAGCGCTGTATTTTCTGCTAATAGCTATTGCTAAGCATTAGGTTAGTTTAGATTTCTGTAGCCCTATTACGCTAACTGCAGCTATCTATATATATTTGCGCAGAAAGGTTAGAAGCTAGCGCTATACCTGCTCTAACCTTATAGTAAGAAATATAGTTATATAGAAGAGTTAAACAGATAAGTTATAGTTAAGGAATTAGAGTACTTACTTAATTTTATCTATTGCTGCTTACAGAAAGTCTTTGCGCGTTATTTAATTATTTTTATAAACTAATTATATTGCAGCGCTAGATTTTCTATAGAGTCTAGTATTATAAGGCAAAAACTAGTATCTAACTTATTATAGATAGTAGTAATCTATTTCTATTTATTATAGACTAGATCTAAACTACTTTTAGTATTCTATTCTTAGAAGTTATAAGCTACTATAACTGCAAAAGCTATAATTAATTTACTGCTTCTTAGATTAGTATTAGTAAACTAGAGAGACTGTAGTTCTTTCTAAATCTTAGAGTTTATTCTTTTAAATTTCTTAGTAAGTAGCTTAGTCTAGTTTTTAATGCCTTTACTAAGCTTAATAAACTACTTACTACTAAGTAAAAGCTATCTATTATACTAAGCTAAAGTATTACCTTAGAAGCATTTAAATAAGTAGGCCTAAATAATATAGTCTAGTAAAGTAGTAAGTGCGCTGTTAATAGATTTTAGAAAATGCCTAATATACTTATATATTATTTTGCTTTAGTAAGTATTTAAACTATTTTTATTAGTATTTATAACTTAAGAATTAAAATAACTAATTTTATTAGCACAGAACTTTATATTGCCTTCTATAGTCTTTATATATAGTACTTCTACGTCTATATTATCTTATAAGAGTCTAGTTATATAATAACTATTACTATAATTAATAAGTGCCTGCGCAGATTACTAGAGCACTAGCGCTTAAGAAGTAATATAGCTAAGCTCTAAGTATTAGCTAGTTTATATAAATAACTAGTATACTAGCGCTATAAGCTAAATATAGAGAAGAGGTTATATAGCCTAATATTCTTCTGCTTAATAGCCTTTAAATAGAGTAGGCTACTACGCTAAAGATTAGAAGTATTTATGCTAGAGATAATTAAAATTCTAAGGCGCAGCGTAAGATTATTAACTCTAGTTATAGTTTAGAGTAGGTATAGTCTAGTACTTCTATTCTTAGAGTACTAAGTTTATAAGACTATTCTAAGCTTATGAAGAACCTTCTAGAAATAGAGTACTTATTTTAGCAGTTAAAGTAGCTTACTGCAATATATTTTATGCTATATAAGTAAGTATATATTGCAGATATAGCAAGTCTAGTTATATTCTATAGTTAGCGCTAACTATAGTAATATTTATGCCTATTGCTAGTACAGTAGCTACTCTATTTCTCTAAGTATTATTATACTACTTTATATTACTGCTGCTATAATTAGCGCTATAAGAAGCTTACTATAGTAGAGGCTATCTTACTTAAGAGGCTCTAGGCATATATATATACTCTAAATATAGTATAGCAGTAGGTTGCGCTAGCTAGTAAAGCAGCTATACTTACTACGCTAGTTATTAAGGCTATTAGTATAGAGGTATCTCTAGTTATAGAAACTTACGCAATATATTAGTATAAGAAAATTAAGCAGAGAGAATATATAGCGTAGCAGAGTTATAAAATATAGTACTAGTTATAACTACTTACTATATTAGGTTATTACTTTAGTAATAGTCTTTAGATAGATATAGCTTAGTTAAGTAATATTATAAAGTTATATAGAGAGAGTATTCTTATAAGACTTAAATTACTAGTTACGCAGGCTGCTAAAGTACAAGCGCTTATAACTATTAAGCTAAGAGTTTAGCAGATATCTAATAGATACTCTACTTCTAGACTGCATAGAGAAAAGCTTATATAGTTTTTATTATTATAGCTATACTCTACTAAATTAAAGCTTACTAGTAGTATAATAGTAAAGTTATAGTATTAAATTTGCTATTAATCTAAAGTATATTACTTTAAGTAGAAAAAACTAAGTCTCTTAGTTAATAGCTAAGAGATTGCTTATTAAGTTTATCTAATATAGAAAATGCAAAGCCTAAAGTAGTAAGTAGCTATAACTATGCAAGAGGTTACTTACTATAGCGCTTATTTATGCAGTATATTATGCTATCTTTATTATCTTTACTGTAGATTTTAGCTTAATATATTATCTTAAGTTACGCCTGCGTAGAAGTTCTTACTTATAGTTAAAGCTTAAGTTTAAATAGTAAGAAAGAAACTAAGTAAGAGCAGGCTAAAAGCTTCTCTATTGCAGGTAGAGAGAACTTTTTTAATTGCTATTCTATAGAAAGTTAAGAGTGCTAGAGGTTTAGCTTATCTACTTATTAGGTATCTTGCGCTACTTTTAAAGATTATAGTAAAAAACAGATCTCTAATAGTATATAAACTCTATAAAGTATATTTTTGCTGCTAGTCTATTCTTTATTAACTACTATATATGCAGGTAACTAATATACTTATACTCTTATTATATTAACTGTTAAGTTAAGCTACTAGCAAGCGTCTTTAAGCAATAAAACTTGCCTTTAATAATAAAGTAAGCGTTAAATTAGCAAGGCTATTACAGTAGAGATAGTATTCTTTATAGCTAAGTTAAACTAGTTTAGTATAGCCTACTATTACGCAGAGCAGTTATTAAGTTAGCGCAGAGAATACTTACGTTTAATAGATTAGATAATATATTTTAGCTTCTTATTTCTAGAACGCAGCGCTATAAGTTTGCTAAGTAGCGTAATGCTAGCTTAAAGTTATTTTATAGAGGATAATTTAGACTATAGAATATAGTAAGAGAGAATATTTTTAGTACTAATTATAGGTTAACTTAGCTTAAGCAGTAAACTAAGCAAGTATTTCTTAAGCGTTAGCAAGAGTAGGCTAGCTTTCTTCTGCAGAAGTTCTAATTTAGCAATTAAATATTCTCTTACTAAGCTTGCTACTATAGATAATTCTAACTTTTATAAAGATAAGTATTTCTTATAATATTCTTAAAAAAGGCCTTCTTTCTACTTTATAAAAAGCTAGTAGTTTACTAATAGCGCTATCTTATTACTAAGTTACGCTGCTACTTAAGCTAAAGTAGCTTTAGCGCTAGTCTTATTAACTATAACAGCTTAGTAGTATAGGTATTAAATACTAAGCAATTACTTATTACTAGAGCGTTAATAGCATTATAAGTTCTACTCTATAAGTAGATTATATAATTTAATAATAACTCTTACTAGCATAGTTATTTCTTCTATTAAGTAACGCTTATAAGTAAAATCTTCTACTAGAAAATTAGCAAATTAGTAAGTAAGTACTCTTAATAAATCTAGAATATCTAGTAATAAGTACTAACTATTCTTAATATATACTAAAGAAGTGTAAGCTCTCTAAATATTATTAGCTAGCTTAGCTAGTTATAGTATAGCTTAAGCTAAATAGCGCTAAGCTATAGATATATAATAACGTTATACTACGCAGCTTAAGTGCAGTATTAGCGCATTTAGATAGAGGTACAGAATATTAGAATTTAGAAATATATAGAATTATATATATATGCACTTTCTAAGCTTAGTAAGCGCAGGTTAGTAAGTAGTTAGCGCAGTTTTCTTTCTTTAAAGCTATGCTAGTTTCTTTCTATAGTACTGCTATTAATAGCGCAGCTAACTAGTAGTTTCTGCGCTAAAGCTTAGAGTAAGCAGTAAGAGCTATAGTTTCTAGTCTATATTTATCTAATAGTTATCTTAATAATTAGATTAAAGCGCTAGTTTACTAAGTTTCTTACGCTATGCGTTAGTTTTTGCTAGAGTTACTTAATAAGCAGAACTACTAGGTTATATAATAGGTATTAAGCTAATCTTTATACGCATAATTATATAGTAATATCTGCGCTAATAGAGTGCATATATTTCTTAATTTACCTGCAATATAGAGAGTATTATAGTATACTATTCTAGAGTTTTATTTCTAATAGCAAGATTCTAGTATTTCTAATAATAGTTTATTAAGTTATAATAAACGCCTAATATATATATAAACGCCTAATACGCGTATAAGTTTCTATTAGAGTGCTGTAAGTAGTATTATACTTTAAGCTTATTTTTACGATGCTTAGATAGCTATACTCTAGTAGCCTTTTTATAGAAATAATAAGAAGAACTATAGTAAGCTTCTTAGCTACTAATTATTAGAAGATATATAGAGCACGTATTATATAGTTATGCATATATTATCTAAGAATCTAGGCTACTATAAGATAAGAGCTATATACTAGCGCTAAGAGCTAGCTTCTTAGCGTAACTATAAGAATTCTATAATAATTATTAAAACTAAGTTATAGTATTATCTAACTAGCTGCTATAATAGTTTAGAATTCTATTCTTCTATAGGCGAAGTTATTACTATTATCTATAAGCTAGATTAACTTATTACTAGATCTTTCTTTATATAACGTACCTTATAGATTAGTAAGCTATATAGGTTAGCAAGCTACTTTTGCTAAGCCTTTACTAAAACTACTTTATTCTAGTATAAAATAACCTACTTTAGCTCTATATAGTATAAAGCAAGATGCAATATTATTTAGAGTCTACTTCTACTGCTTTCTTATATATATATATATTATACTTAGTCTTATTGCACTGTCTATACTGCCTTTAAGAGAGCTTGCCTGCTTTAGCGCAAACTTACTTTTTTACTTTTTTCTTATTACTATGCGCTCTAAACTTCTTAAGAGTTAACTATTAAAGACTATTCTTAACTATTAAAGTCTCTTCTACTTATATACGCTTTCTTTTATATAATTTATATTACGTAGTAGCCTTATTAGCTGCTTAAAGCTTAGTAATCTTCTTCTACGCTAATACTAGCTTATATATAATAATTGCTACTCTCTTTAAAACCTTCTTAAAGGCCTTTACTATAGACGTTAGTAAGCTATTTATATACTTCTAAATTCTTGCTTTTATAAGCGTTAATTATAACTCTAATTTAAGAGTATTACTTAGAGTTTATAACTACTAAGAATAGTCTTTAATAGTAGGTAATAGTAAAGTATAGATATAGATATTAAGGCTTATTATAATCTATTCTAAGTTAAATAGAACTAATCTAGTGCTTTAAAACTCTTCTTAGATATTACTAGAAGTAATTGCTATATTAAAGGCGCGCTTAAAGTATAGTAAGAACTTAAGTTTTATAATATATATAATTTAGTTGCGTATAAGCTCTTTAGCTTAGTATCTATACGCCTTTTTTAAAGAAGTAAAATAACTTATATTAAGAGACTGCAGAAAGTGCAATAAGTAAGAAGGTATACAGATAGTAATAATCTTATTATCTTTATAGTATTACTAGAATTTAAGTAAGTTATAGCTCTTATAGCTATTAATAATAAGCAAATATACTATTCTAATAGTACGCCTTTTTATATACTTATTAAAGTACTTTAACTACTGCAGACTAAGCTTATTTATTATTTAGCTATTCTTAGAAACTATAATAACTTAGTTATAAAGTAGATTCTTCTTCTTATACTAAGCTAAGAGGTAGTAATAGCTCTTAAAGATAATAAAAAGTAGAATAGCTTACTCTATTGCATTAACGCTCTAGATAATTATTATTTACTCTTAATTACTTTATTATACTATCTTTAGCCTTTCTTATTACTTTAAAGCTATAATAACTACTCTAGTTAATATTATGCTTATTATAAAGCTAGACTTATTAAAGTTATATATATTATTATTAAGAATACTATACTTAGCCTTTATATTCTCTATAAGCTAGAACTAGTTTTATATAATCTTAGAATTCTTATAGAAAGCTCTCTTATAGTTATATTTATAATTAAACTTTATTTAGAGCTTAGAGCAGCATTTAATAAACGTACTAAGCTAGTTTAAGCTAACTTAGCCTAGACTATACTTAGCGCGCAGAGAATTAGCTATATTAGCTATAGCTATAAGCCTAGAAAGAAATCTATGCGTAACTAGCTTAAGTATATACTTAATAACTACGTTCTTCTTAGTTAGAGTTAGATTTATTAATTTAAGCTAATAATCTGCCTAGAAAAGTTATCTAGCGCGTTAATAACCTAGAGTTACTTAAGAGATATTATAGATAGCTATAGCGCGTTGTATAGAGAGTATTACGTCTTATTTAAGAGCTTAGAGAGTAGTCTATATCTTATATTTATTAGAAGCGTCTATCTAGTACTATTATTAAGGTATTATATAGATAGAGTAGTTTTAGTAGAGGCTTAGCAAAAGTAGCTTGCTAACTTATATAGCTCGCTAACCTATAAGGTATATTAATAGCTTATAATACGCTATACTTCTAGAGATAGATAGATATAGATAGCTAGAAGCTATATATAATAGATAGAGGCTGTTGTTATAATTATTATAGTTAGAAATATATAGTATATAAAGAAGCTTATAGTATAGACGTTTGCTATTATAAAGAATATAGCTAGTAAAAAATATTAAAATATAGTCTATATAGAGTTTTAGAGAAGAGTTAGTTTCTTTTAAGTTAGTACTAGTTCTTTGTAGTTAGTAGACGTATTTACAACGTCTAATTAAATTAGATCTTAATTATATAACTCTTATATTTCTATATTTTTGCTAGTTATACTCTTTATATTAATATACTTAATTATTATATCTGTAATATTTCTGCTAGAATACTATACTAGTACTAGTAATACGACTATTATACTACTTAAATAAATCTAGATACTATTTACTATATAGGCTCTATAATCTATTAGGTTTATTCTAATAATAAAGTAGTACTGTATTTTTCTAAGAAGAGGACGTAACACTACGCTAGTGCGCCCTATAATAATAGAGTTTCAGCTAATTAGAGATAGGCGAGGAAACGGTCAAACTCAAAGCTAATTATCTTGTTGGATTTAAGACTGCGGAAGCGAATTTAGTGTTGCGTCCTTTTCTAGAGAAAATGTAGTACATATATGACGGTACATTAGGGGCATGTAACAGCAAGTACTTAAGGAAGGAGGTGACTAGGATGTCCTGCGGCCCCGCGTTCATCGAAATAAACCTTCTCGTATCGAAGTACAATGCTACGGTCTCAAACAGCCGAGGTTCACTACTAACCAATAGATAAAACCGTGTGTCCACACGCACATTCTTGGCGTCAGCATTGGCCCGCTCCCCGCGACCAATGTCTTCCCAGAGATAACAGTGGGAGGAATACGGACCGCAAAACATTACCTAGGTAGGTACTCTCAATCGGCCATGTGCAAATCACAGCGAGCGTAGGGGACATGTACAGATAGCGTAGCCCAAAACAACCGTGATAAGGAACCCTCCCCATAACCGATAATCTCGGGATCTATTATCGCACTCTATATGTCCCTGCAGCCTACTGCTGCAACCTTTAGGTGCAACGGTGTTCTTTGGTAAGCCATAGCACCATAGCTCAACACTAATGCTTCCATCATCAGGAGGACCAGCAAAGTTCTCTATCGAAAAGAAAGGATAGGCTGCATGCTCCTGTTGTGAGATCAGTTCGAGTTGGAATAAATATAGTAGCAGTGCTAGTACGCGTGTGTACCCATAATGCTTCCCACAAATGTGGCGCAATCCGCAGCCATTAGATACCGTAGAGGCCCGGGCCGAGCCTAAGGTGGGGGGTCGAAATACGCAGGAGCCAGAGCGCAAGTACGCAATCACATGCAGGCTCCCGGGATGGCGACGCAGTCAGAAGAGGGTCGAAATACGCCCTGCAGGATTTAATGTCTCAGTCTGATTCTCTTATTCGTCTGCGTTCGCCTTTCGTGCGCCAATAGCACCATGAGCGTGCTAAAGCTTCACAAAGTCGTTTTGAGGGCGGCAGTACAGATACCTAGGCTGTTCAAAAGCTACAATATGCCGTTGGTAATGTATAAGATACTGCCTATGCATGGATGAACTGATCTGCTGGGTCTCAACATTGACGAGGCTTCCTGTACACACTTTACATATACACATCAGCCTAGTGCACCAGATCCTTTGCCAAGACACAAGCGTTTCAGGCGTCCAAGATACCTAGGTTGACAACCCATATTATACCAATTTAACACCTGCAGAGGGAAGTTGCCAATCCATGTGCGTGAGGGTTGCATTTATAGGAACCTAACATGCTCACGCAGTCTACTATCGACCGGAATGACAAAGATTCTTGTACTCTTCTGACATGTGGCTTTACTTTTACTCACTTCCAGGTACTACATATTGGTAGGCCTCAGCTGCTCACAACGATTAGGGACCGACCTGAGTACATTTTGGTAGTGCTGCCTTGCTGCCTTGACAAAAATGTCCCCCGTCTTGGACCATGAGTACTTCGCGAAAGCGCGTAATTACGTCTTGTGTACCATGTTACACTCGGAAGCAAAAGGTTGGCACTTTCCTACCTAGCTACGTCATACCGGTATGCTGAAGACGATTTGAGGGCTAATTCTTTTCTTTTAGTGCAACCGGGGCTACCCGTGCAATCACTGCACTCGGCGGCAACGTCACGATGATTGCTTTTATTATACGAACAATGGAAGCCATCCGACCAGCCCTCCTGGTGATTCTGAAGTTCGAAGAGAAGTCAGTCGACCACAAATTTCACGATCCGAATGGACTACGAATTCTCAGCCGACGGATTCCGTCACAACCGCACCTTGGGCAGGCTCACCACTAGCGGAATCATTTGGCTATTTCCAGAACAGCAGTCGAAATACCTTAGCGCTCATTCAAAAGGTGAGAAAAATCATTTCAACAATGTTTACCTCATTCACATGGTGGTTTTTAGGTAGGCTTAGCTCCTCGCGATCACTCTGGGGCCGTCTCTCCGACACTTAGTCCCGAGGCCGTGGATGAGGTGCATCGCAACCTCGAGCAGATGCCCAACCGACAGATTCTGGATATACTTGTTCAACACTTCGCCGCAGAGGTCAATTGGTTCGTGTTCCGCAGACTATGTTTGTTTTTGATTCTCCCTCACCTCATGACGGCTACACCAATTTTGCTATACTCTCTCCCCGTATGCAGTCTAACATCACATGTGCAGGATGGAACAGCTTGTACACATACCCTGGTTCCTAGCGAGATATCAGTCATGGTGGATGGTAAAACCAGTCACGCTTGTGGCTGGTGTGGACTTTGCTGTCCTAATTCTACGCATCTGCTCTTACACCCTGCAGTTTTTGCCGTCTCCCGGTTACGCAGTTGATACTATCCGCGGTGTATCGCTTGCTGAGATACGAAACCTATGCAATGAGACGGCCGATGGCCTCGAAACCATTAGCATAGCAGCCGATGCTAGAGGATCCTTGATTCGGGTCCAGTATGTGGCCTTCTCTGCACTACAGTGTCGGGTCGATGCGAAGTCTGACGCATTCTGGGATGTTTTGGGTCGCTCCATCCGTATCGCACAGAATATCGGTCTACACTGCGACACGATCCACCCGAAAACAGGCACAGACATCATGGACCAGGAAATGGAACGTAGGACATATTGCAATTTGTTCATCCTGGACAGTTCGCTGTCTCGTCAGCTAGACCGTGTATCCTCGCATCAAGGTCGCCTACCTTTCGCACTCTGGCCACAATTGGATCTAATTCGAAATAGCAGTGGGGACGAGACTTCAGATCAGAACCGTGATCTGCCAAACCCATTCACTGAACGTCTTCTACAAGCCAAACTAGCGGACTTCTGGAGGGATGTTGGACCAACACCAGGCACTGAATATGATATAATTGCGGCAGAAGAAAGGTACGACAGATTCTCTGAAGAGTACGTCTTCCAGCTTCCACCTATATTTTCCTTGAAGGATCCAGATGTTACATGGGACAAGAGGATGCCAAAACTCCCATTACAACGCAAACTCCTCCACTCGGCCATTTACGATTCGATCTACTGGAATTTTCGACCACTACTCCTAACGCAGCCTGTACCTCTGCCTGTTTACAAGTCTCTAATCCTGGGCTCCCAGAAACGAAAGCTCGCTGCCGCAGCGCTGTTAGCTCTGGCGAGCGTAAAGCAATTGCACGAGTTGCTTGGTAGCTGCCACACACGCTTCGCCGGGATCATCTTCACTACCTTCGAAGCTGCGGTACTGCTTGTTTTCATCTACACGGACCCCTCGTTCGAAGAGAATTGCCCAACACAGTACTTGCTGCCACCAGGTGCGCTGAGGGCAGACCCATTACAGGCCACCCTAAGCCATACGACACGATCTGGCTGCATGCAAGCCGTCCAAGGTGCTCTGAAGCGACTAAAAATGCTGGCGGAAGTAAGCAGCATGGCAGATGTCGCTGCAACCACATTGAGCGAATTGTTGAACAAAGCCTCAGAAGCTAGGCCGGATACAGGGACGAGCTCGGATGAGTCGGGCCTGGAAACGAACCTGTCGAATGGTGTGGCGGGCACCACATCTGCACACGCGCCAGCAGCGCCAGCGCCGCCCACATCGACAACGTCGGAGACGGCCGCAACCTCCCAGGTCGGACCTACATTCACCACCTCCGGAAACGAAGCGCCATGGCTCTCGGCTGATATGCCAGATATGGGTTCGCTCAACAATCTGGTAGCCATGAGCGAACCACTGGCTGTGGGGGACTTTGCGGGTTGGCTGCCGTATGACGCGTCCAACTTGTATGCACACCAATCCTGGGTACCGGATGAGTCCCCTGATAACTACAGTCTTTGATAGAATATTGCTGCGATCTTTTGGGGCATGTCGTTGGTTTCAATGCATGCGGAGGTTCAATCTGTCTCGAATTAGATTCACACATTGCTTGTGGAGCGCCGTTGCTAAATAAACGTGTTTTGTATTTTCAAACTACATCATATCGCCAGCTACTTGTCCTGATATGCCGTGATGTGAAGTAGATGTACATGGACATGGGCACATGACGACAGCTGCACAAAGACTTGCTCCAAACATTCTGTCGTGTCGGTGAAGAGACGTGGATGCAAGGCTTGTGATGTAAACTCGATACGGGGGGGAGAGCTGATTAAGTGTACGGTTCGAGTTTGCTATTGATGACATTTATGCTATTATTCCTATGTCTAATTTTTCTGATATCTACACGTTTCGAGATACACGTCGTTAGATCGCAATCGCCTGGGAATTGCCCAACAAAGTCCGAACACAGCAACACCGGCTCTGCAAGGGTAGATGGCTTGAAGCTCTGATCATTCTGTGGCTATAGGTGCAACACGAATATCGAAGAGCATATTGAGCGCATCTATGGTTCAGCCATGTTGAATAGCGTTTACCAAGGTGCATTGGTGCCATCGTACACATTCGGGCCCTTGGCGTTCTCCCAGCCCTTGACGAAGACCTTGGGCATCTTGCCGTTGACTTCTTGGCCCTTCTTGAAGATAATGTCGAGTGAGGCCTTGGCTCCCTCCTCTGGGGTCAGATCGGCCATGTCGCCACCACCAAGATCGGTCTTCAGCCACTGTGCAAGCAGAGTTAGGATTTATTAGCTCCCAGGACAAGGAAAGGGAAGAATGCTTACACCGGGGCAGAGCGCCATGAACGTGAATCCTTCCTTCTCATGGTCGAGAGCGTACTGAACGGTGAGAGCGTTCAAGGCAGCCTTGGAGATCTTGTAGGCTGGAGCGGGGAAAGCAACAGCATCAGCGGCAAGGGTGATGGAGCCCAGAGTTGTCGACCTAGAGTTGAATCAGCATGTAGGAAACAAATTGCACATGGTACTGCGGATATAGTCTTACATGTTGACCACTTTCTTGAGAGAACCCTTCTGCAGGAGTGGAAGGAAAGCTTGAGTCGTCCAGTGCACACCCATGACGTTGACATTCATGCTGTTTTGAAGGGTTTCCCTAGTATTATGCAATTAGAAACCTTGTCTCTCGCCGACACGACATGAAGACGGAGAGGTAAACTCACATGGTTGCGACACCACCAAAAGCATACTCGCAGATCCCAGCATTGTTGACAAGGATGTCTAGGCCTTTGTCGCCTAAGATGCTCTTGGTTTCGGCGGCAGCCTTGTTGATAGAGTCCCGGTTGGTTACGTCCAGCTTGATCACTGAGACACGACCAGAAGACTCGGACGCAATCTTTTCAAGAGCAGGTGCATCTCCGCGTGCAGCAGCAATGATCTTGCTGACCTCAGAGCTAGGGAAAGCAACAAGCTGTTTGATGAGCGTCAGTCCGAGGCCACGGGACGCGCCAGTAATAAGGATTGAAGCCATAATTTCTGAGAGTGATGATTGAATGTACGACGGGATGTGCCTGGATGATTTTGAGTGATAGAGTTACGGAAGCGGGCCGTAGTTGTATTAGTGCTGTGAATGTGTCTGTGCGGCTACCTCCTATCGATTATGCCGGTTTCAATCGAGAGTGAGGCACAGTTGTCGCAGAATGGTAAGCCAAGACTGCAAGTCAAGGACTTAACGTTTGTCAGCCGGTGTTACTGAATGGACTTTGCAAAACTACAGCCTTACTCCGCTGGAGGACCAAGTGAGCAAGCCACAATTCTGCTTTGGTCGTACCATGGCGCTTCTCACTCGACCTGCTAAAATGCCTCTGTCAGCAATCAGGCTGTGCATTGCCAAAGAGAGCAAGCGAGGCGTTTTCGAAGATCGGGGGCGCTTCGCTGTCATTTGCAATTGGCCAAGTTTAGGGTAAGCGGCACAACCCTTGCATATTGTAACCTTCCTCTAAAGCCGACGCCCGACGCTATGCCCGACGCTACCGCTGTTGACAATGTGGTAGTCTAATAAGGAAACCTTTGTTTACAGTCGTGAATTGGTCTAGCGCGATCCGCTTGCGCCGACAACTCCACCACCGCTCTATACCAACCCGAGTGTACAGCCGACACGGCCGTGACCCACATGCAGATGGCCAAAGTGAATGCAGGTAGATGTTTCAAAGAAGTCATTATGTTGTGCTTTCTGCTGAAAAGATTCGACACTTAAGTTCATCAAGAACGGAGGTCGTGGTATAGCATCAGCAGAACAATGGCGAACGACAACGCTTGGGACCTCACCAATGGCCACGGCTACATCCTGGACCGCGATCGCAGCCACGCGGCGGCAAGCCGACTGAACCTTCAGTTTTACCTTTGGAAAGACGCTCTGAAATACAACATCCACCCCACCATCTCAGCCACCCTGCCCAAAACCGCCACCATTGCTGAAGTAGCATCTGGGACCTGCCTATGGCTGATCGACGTTGCAAGAGAATATCCAGAGGCGCAACTAGACGGCTTCGATTACAATCTACGCCAGGCGCCCGCTAAAGAATGGTTACCGTCTAATGCTAAGACAGCGTACTGGAACGTTTTCGACGAGCCGCCCGAGGAGCTCAAAGGGCGATATGACTATGTACACACAAGACTGTTGGTACTCGTGGTAGAAGCCAAAGATCCTCGACCAATCATACGCAACTTGTTCGCCCTCCTGAAGCCTGGCGGATACCTGCAGTGGGACGAATTGGACGCGACGAATATGTATATCAGGAAAGTTCGTCAAGACCAAGATACACCAGCACTGGATTTTCTCAAAGACTGGGCCGAGGCAGACGGAAGACGTGATTGGACTGTCAAATTGCCCCAATTCTTCACCGAATTGGGCTTCCAGGATGCGAAAATCGACTTCGTTGGAGAACCGCCAGAGTTGGCTCGCGCGTACAACGATCAGCACTTGTTAACGGCGGAGGAGTTTGCGGAAGGCCTGGTAAAGCTTGGACAGTCGGAGACGGCTTCGAAGTACTTCCGTATGGTGGAGCAGGCTTACGAAGAGTCAACATCTGGGGCAGGTCTATGTGCTCCGAAAGTCGTGTGCACTGCTAGAAAGCCAATCTAATGGTGGTTATGGATCTTCGGTGATATCATCGTCGATATGCGGGTCACTCATTTTGATTAGATATAAATTGATGGATTGGCATAGCTCACTTACTTCTTACAAATGCATATGTATGTGTGAGGCTGTGAGCTCAACGCATTGTTTATCGTTATTATGTTTTCTAGAAGCGCTTGTATTCGCAATTTCTACATAAGAGGACGAGAAAATCAAAATCTACTAGTATAAAAAACTACGTCCACCACAAAAAGAACCTTCGGAAACTGATCATTAAAACCTATTCGCTTCCGTCCAACGCTTTATCAACGATTGTAGCTGCCCGTGCAACGATACTGATGCTTGGATTAAGGAGATCCAACATACTGATGTTGGTTAAGAGCGCCTGGAGAAACCAATTGCGCAATTCAGCGGCGATCAGACTGTTAACTCCCAGGTCTGCCACAGATCTATCTGGGTCGGTACCCTCCACGTCGACGAACAACATCTTAGCCACTGCGCTTGTGATGGCCTCCTGTACAAACGCAAGGGTAGCAACACGTCCTGGTCTTCCTAATCGAATAGCTTCTTCGAAAACTTTTCGTATAGAAGCAGCTGTGTTCTTTGATCCCGAATCTGATGACTCCTCTGTGTGCATAGAGAGCCGCTGTGCATCATCGAAGGCGCGCATAATGAGTGAGACACGCCCATCGCTGTACCAGCGTGGCATATTCGTCGACGAAGCGGCCATGCTTGCAGCGTCTTCGCGCTTCTTGGCCAACATGGCCGCAGTATTCAGATATGTGTGCAGATTCGCAGCTGAGAGGGGGTCTTCTAGCTGGCCATTCCACTGTTCGGAGTCCGACTTGACGACGGTTCTATTGTCCAGAAATGCTGACTCAAAGAGCTTCAAGAATTGCGACTCGTCTAGCGTCAGTGCTTTGTTGCGTTCGAAGAGATTGACCGTAAGGTCACTACTGCCAACCTCAGTGACATCCTGAATTAAGCTGAACGATGTTGTTGACGCTGGCAACCCCATTCGTCTGCGATAACGTGCGAACGCATCCTGGAAATTATTTGCTGCCGTGTATGCCCCTTGTGTCGGGAACGCGTAAACGGACAAAGCAGATGTGGTCATAACGAAGAAGTCTAAAGGCGCTGAAAGGAGTGCTTCGTGCAAGTTTTTGGTCCCAGCTACCTTGGCAGATAGACCGTCGCTCCATTGTGCTGATGATAGATTGTCGAATGTAAGGTTCAGGTATGATACAGCAGCGTGTACAACACCCTTGATGGGGCGCTTCGTACGAATCTCCTGGACCACATGTACGACTTGCTCCTTGCTAGTAACGTCGCACACATAGCACTCAATGTGGATACCGCGACTGGTCAACGACTTGCAAAGGTCAGAGACCCCCGGAACACTGGCGGCGTTACGTCTGGAAAGAAGAGCCAGATGCTTTGCACTACGATCACCCATCCACTGGACCAAGGATTGCCCTAGACCACCCAAGGCTCCTGTTATAACATAACAAGCCTCAGAGTCGAAGTGAACGGATGGAGCTAACGGCATCATCTTGACCAATGTCTCCGGGTTGTCGAAGATTGTGACCAATTTTCCTGTGATCTCGGGGAAACTCCCGATCGCGGAGCCCACCTGGGAAACATCCAGCGTGACAATCTTTGGGATAGGGCGAATGAGCCCTTGCCGATAGTAACTCGTAACCGTCTGCATGAGCTCCGCACTGAGCACTGCATTTGAGTCGAGTATTGCGAAAGGATCGACAGAGGAGTACGAAGCATTGTGCGGGAGCATATCCAATCTCAGAGCTGAAGAGGCTTGTATACCGGTGCGGCCCACGTCCACCAGGTGTCCGAGCGGCGCAAGTACTTGTAAGCACGACTGTAGGAATTCACCTCGCTTGGTGCAGACGATGATGTCGAATCCACGTCCGTGTGTCATCTGTTCGATACGTTGAAGCGATGTGGAGTATGATGCAGCTATAATGATATGAGAGGCTGGCATGGCTAGTTCCTCCGTTAGGAAAGCGGCTTCGCTCGGCGTCTCGACCATAGCGAAGACATCTGCCCCTTTCGCCGTGGCAACACAAATCGTTGCTAATCCAACGCTCTTGACACCTTCTTGAACCAAGACTGACTGGCCCGTTCTGAGCCGGGCCACAGTATCCAGGATATAGATTGCCGTCGTGTAAGCCATAGGCATCGAAGCCATCTGGATCAAGTCGTCGTCCGGATGTAGTTTGCTCGCCATAGCAGCTGAAACACGTGTGGTATTGCCAAAATGGCCCTTACCAAGACCGTAGACGCGGTCTCCGACTTTCAAGTCTGTCACTGCGGCACCTACTGCCTTGACTGTGCCTGCGTATTCGGATGACAAGAAATCTTCGTCCACACGACCCACCCAGTGGTCAAGATCGTGTGAGTTCAAACCGACGGCCGAAACTGAAACATCTATGAATTCAGGCTGTAGTGGCTGTAGAAGTTCCTTGAACGACGTGAAGCACAAAGAGCTCATGATACCAGGTGATTCGAATGTGGCACGTATAGCGTCCCGACTTTGGAGTGGCAGTAGCTCTGGCTTCATGGCTCTGATATCAAAGCCGTGCTGTGAACGGAAGCCCGTATCAGGTACATGTCGGCTGACCCACATGCAGCCGTCTTGCCAGGAAAACTCGCGATCGGTCGGATCATGGTGCAAATCGTCCATCGAAAGGTCCTGGTGCAGGTTGAATACACGATCAACAATGCAGTGAGCAAGGCGCACTCCTTCGACCTCCGCAACGTCAAAATTGTCGGCGTCGATATCAATAGAGACATACTCGGAAGCGGGGTTCTCATTCTGGAGGACGCGAAGAAGTCCAGGCATCAAGGCACCATCCGGATTTCGTCCTCTGACCGTGCCGCAGCTCGTAAGGGCAAGCAAGCTCGCTGAACTCCGTGAAAGCTGCTGAAGATGTGCGAGATCTTGCTCGCTGGAATCGAGTAAGAGATGTTCCTCATCAAATAGGGCTATGACGCGCGAGTCCGGGACGAGAGTTTCCGGAATCTCCGTGAAGGTGCTGACTTTCGCAACTGCTCCGCGTTGCTCCAGAGCCTTTGAGATTTGATGCACAAGCAACGGAACTCTCCCGCTAGTATGGAATATTTGTACTGAAGTCGAAGGAGAGGGTTCCGGTGCTTTACGAGCAACCGTAGAGACGATCACAGAGGTGGTGTTGTGCGGCTTGGGAAAGTCGTCGAGCACCACATCGAGTCCTGAGAAACCGGCATTTCGGAGTGAGCGGTCCCATCCATCCAGATTCTGGAAAGGGGCATCCACGCGACCATCGGGGATACCAGACCAGTAACTCGTAAATGTACCTACAACAACAGCAGGCACTATAAAATGTTCGTTGGTCTCAACCAAGACGAGCTTGCCACCTGGTTTGAGGAGCTTCCGGCAGTTTGTGAGGGTCCTGTTCATGTTGGAGGTGACGTGAAGGACCTGGCAGGCAATGATCAGGTCGTAAGATTCCTCGATGTAACCTTGGTCAACTGGGTCCAATTCAATGTCAAAGACAGAGAAGTTTACGTCATGGAGATGAGCCATAGAATCTCGTGCTGCCGAGAGGAAGCCAGCAGATACATCTGTGAAAGTGTAATCACGATAGGCTTTGATATTGTTCGGGCCATTGAACGCCTGCATAGCAATGCGTGTAGCGCCGCCTGTACCGCCGCCAATTTCCAGAATCCGGGCGTTAGGGTTGGAATGGGCAAGGCCATCCAGAACGTGGCGGAACTGCGGATAAATTCCCGTCATCAGCAGACCAGACTCATAAAAGGGGGTCAGCAGTCCCTCGCTCAGAATGATTTCTATGCCTGTTCTGCGCTCGTAGACTATGTCGGCCATATTGTCGTGAAGAAGCTTCGCAATTCTGACATCTATCACGTGTGGTGCCTGGCTAACCAGACCTTCAATTGCCTGGATTAGATGCCCTTGGGCGGCCAGCGTCCTAGCCTCGTCCATCAGTACAGAATGGTCAGACTGGCCCATTCTTTGGATCCAGTCGAAGAAATGGCGTACATCGCCCATGGGTTCCGGCTTCTGCTGCAAGTTCTTAAACTTTTCGTACAAACTAAAGACGACGAGATGGGCTAGCTTGTTAGTGATAGCCCACATGGGCACCTGTTCAACGTTGGCCTCGGGTGGGGGGAACAGGCGGCGAGCTTGGCTGTTGCTTAGCGAACGCATATCAGGCTTCCAAACAAGACGCGTGTATGGAATACTGAAGGCTCTGTTGTCTGGCTTGACAGCGCGAGAAAAGCTGATGCAACGAAGGCCATCAACCTTGGCTAGAACTTCGCCATTAGGCGCGAGCAGGTGCATGTCGAGATGAGCACCTCGGATACCCCGGCGCTCGCCACTAGCAACGACGGTGCAAGTTTCGACAGCACTATCAGCAAGATCATTGGAGAGGTACAGGCGTGAGAGGTAGACAGGGACATATGCCGTGTCGGCCTCGCTGGGCCTGCCACCGTGGCACGCCACAAGTCCCAACTGGATAGCGCCATCGAGGGCGGCCGGATGCAGAGGATACGGTGACTCCTCTTTAACGTACGGTGCTGACGTGTGAAGATCGATGGTCCCAACGGCCAAATTCGATTCAGAAGCGTTGGTGGTGATGTTTGACAACGGCTGGAACGCGGGGCCATAGCCTAGACCGATCTCGGCGAACCTTCGATACCAGGCCCGAGCGCTAACAGCACGTGATGTGGTTGGCACAGGCAAAACCTGACGCTCTTCGTTCCCTCCATCAGCACGCTTGATGACGATTTTCACACGACCCGTGCAGTGCTCGGTCCACTCATGGGTCTCTCGACCTACGGAGCTTATGGTAAATGTTGCCCACGACGTCGAGCTGCCCGTGTCTCCGTTCATTAGCTCCATGCTTGTAAGAACCTCGACACCGTAGTCGTCCTCCGGCACCACCAACCCTCTCTCTATGGCGACATCAGCGAGTGAAAATCCATCGATCTTTCCAGGCTCAGCAAACTCGGAGTGGATACGTGAAGCAGCTTCTACTGCCATGACCAGATATCCGGCACCAGGGAACACTGCATCCGGGATAAGGCGATGGTGGCCCAGCCACGGCACATCCTTCATCCGGAGGATGTTACGCCATTGCGGTCGCAACCTCGCGGTACCAACGACTTTTGAGCCTAGAAGGTCGTGTCTGATAGTCGAACGATATCGATACTCCCTGCTCGCCCGGCTTTCGTGATAATTTAGCGCCCCGTAGGTGTACTGGTAGGGCGGAAGCGCGGTGCAAGTGCGACCATGTTCCATACCGAACCCATCGAGCAGATCTGTTGCGTTCACAGCAGCAAGATCAATGGTTGTATTCAAGCCAAACAAAGTCCCAGCAAGTTGCAATAAGGATGTTCGGCCATCTTCTTGTCGCTTCAGGGTCGACGCATAAGCAACAGTCTTGCCCCTCGCTTTCAATATCTGCTCCACGGGACTCTTGAGTGCTGGATGAGGTCCAATCTCCACAAGAATATCTATCGAGACATCCTCAGTATCCACAAGCCGTGCGACAGCCTCCTCAAAGCGCACCGGGGATTCGAGGTTTGCTCTCCAGTATGATGGGAAGTCTACAATCTTGGACGAGCTCGTGCTTGGTGTGACAGAAGAGATCCACAAAGCGTCACGGTAACGCTGTTTTGGATCGTCTACGTTGAGCTTGTTTTGGCTTGGAGTCCCTTTGGAGAGCATTTCGACGTAGTCTTGTCCAATAGGCAACATATGGTGCGAATGGTAGGCATTACCACCAGTCTTGAGCTTCCTGTTGAAGACACCACTGTCCGTCATGGCCGAGGAAATCTGATCGATCGCGCTACTTTTCCCTGACAGGGTGACGCTACCAGGAGAGTTGATGGCTGCTATAGTGACTTCATGTTCCCATCCCTGCATATATGGAGTGACCTCGTCGACTCCGAGCCCGACTGCCAACATAGCGCCTTCCTGAATATTCTTGGATACCGCTTGACCGCGAAGGTATGCAGCTACAATGGCATCGGCGGCAGTAATGCGTCCCGAGGCGTACGCCGCTGCGATCTCACCCGAGGAGTGCCCAGCAACTCCTACTGGTCGAACTGACCATGAGGCTAGGAGATCGACGAGGCCGACCTGTACGGCTGTACATATAGTCTGAGCAATCTCAGCTGTCTGTATCGCATCTTCCGGGCAACTCCCGAGAGGATGCTGAGAAGTGACCAGGAGGGGGGATTGGAAAGCGCGCATAGTGTCTGGTCGAGATACTCTATTGCTGTGCGGAAAATGCGGTACTCAAACAGCTCTGCACCCATACCGTGCCATCGAGCGCCCTGTCCGGTGAATATGAATGCAACCTTGGTAATCCGCAGAGGGGACCGTACTGCTGGCTTGTCGACCAGGAGACCTCGAATCAAGTCATCCTTCTCAAGGATGCGGTAGGATCGATACGCAAGCTTTGACCGCCTGCTGCTAAGCGTATACGCCACATCTGCTAACGGAAACTCCTCGATTATCTTTGACAACGCCTCGACGTTGAGCCTAAGCGAGCTTTCATTATGGCCCGAGAAAGGCAGTAGTACTAGTGGTCGCGTGGTCGCTTTTGAACCGCCTTTGAGAATCAGCCTTCCGACGAGTGGATTATGTTTGATCAACTGTGCAGTACGATGGCCGTTAACACTGCTGTTGCCACTTTGCTCATCACTGTGGTGACTGATGTCTCCATTGGTGCCGTTGACCGAGTGTCCTGTTTGTTGACGGGTCGTCACATGGGAGAGCGGTTCTCCAATGTGGTGTCCGTTCGTTTCGCCGTTGGAGATGCTCTTGTAGATGCCTGGTGCGACGTATTCCGGCAGTACGTTCTCGACATGATCAATTATGCAATGTGCATTTGCGCCACCATAGCCAAACGAATTGATGCTGGCTCGCCGCAATTTGTCTTTCGGCCACGGGATTACTTCTGTAACCGGGCGGACTCTGGCTCCATCAAAGTCAATGTTGGGATTCCGCGTCTCCAAGTTGAAAATAGGCGGTATAGTTCCATGTTCCAAGGCAAGCACAACCTTCATAATCGACGCCAGAGCGCTTGCGCCCTCGCCGTGACCCACGTTGCTCTTGACAGATCCAATGAGCAAGGGATCATCATCCGTTCTGAACTCGGCAAAGACACTACCCACGGCAGCTGTTTCGATTGGATCGCCAACATACGTGCCTGTTCCGTGACATTCGAAATAACTTGTGTCTTGAAAGGGGAGACCGCCAGCGTTGCGATAAGCCTCGCGAATGACAGTTTCCTGACCTTTCGCGCTTGGCCGCGTGATACCACCTGTTCGGCCGTTGGAGTTTATAGCGGTTCCCCTGATCATTGCTCTGATTGGAGACTCGTCGGCTATGGCTAAGGATGGCCGTTTGAGATAAATGGCACTGTATCCCTCTCCTCTGGCGTATCCTTCAGCTCTCGCGTCGAAGGTGTGGCATCTGGAAGACGCTGAGAGTGCTCCGAGCTTATCAAGGGCAATTTGAACTCCAGGATCACCAATCCAATTCGCTGAGGCAACAATAGCCGAGTCACAATCACCAGCGCGGATGGCATTGACTGCCAGATGCAGAGCGTACATAGAAGATGAACAGGCTGTGTCCACAGTTAAGCTGCATCGAATTTCTGTCAGTAGCCGCGCCAGATCTTAAGTGATAAAGTAGATGGGGTGAATAAACAACGCACCTAGGACCCTGAAGATTGAAGATGTAGCTGATGCGATTAGCTAGGATACTGGTGCCGGCGCCGACAAATGCATATGGCCTCGGGTTGTCCCAATCTCGCGACTGAATCATCCAATGGTCCAGACAAAAGTTCCCAACAAAAACCCCAGTTCGAGTTCCAGAAAGGCTTTCCCAGGTTTCTCCAGCGTTCTCGATTGCTTCGTATGTCACTTCAAGCAATTTACGTTGTGATGGATCCATAGTCTCAACCTCCAGTGCGGTCATACCAAAGAATGAATGATCAAAAAGTCGTGCATCTTCTTCCGCCAGGAAGGCCCCTTTCATAGCAAAGCCACCAGGACGCTCCGAGTTAGGATGATGGAACCCCTGTGCAGAGAAACGTGGGTAATCGAATTGTTTCCATCCATCAACCTTGTTACACAAGAATTCCCAGAATGAGGTAGCGTCGTGGGAGCCACCAGGCCAACGGCATCCTATTGAAAGTCTCAGTTGATGTCCTCGAACATGTGTCTAAGTGTAAGGCTACTTACCCATTCCCACAATAGCAATTGGCTCATGTTGTCCTGGTTGCGGATGTATCATGACGACTGTTTTTTGGCCACGATGAGTGCCAAACTGAGATGTTGAATGTGGTTTTCTTTAGCAATGTAGCTGTATCATCTTTGACAAACTGATGAACTTGGGGTTTACAGCATTTTGCTTGTAGTGGATATCGCGCTGCAGACATGCTGCATATGCGTATGCAGCAGGAGCGGCGTGATCCACGAAGCGAGACCGACGACATCAGCCGACAAGCATATTAGCAAAACGGCTATCATCTGGTCGTCCATAATCGTTTCATAGAACCGAAGTCGCTATGCCCGAAGATATATCGGTCGAAGCTGAGATGTCGGAGCCGGCTTTCGGGTCTCAGAATTGGGTAACGGCCAAGCTTTCCACTCAACCGCCACGATGGGAAAGTATCGTAGACAGAATACTACGAACCATGACCATGAACCTTGGTAGTATTCCAATCCGCATTCTCCATAAGAAGGGGTCATTGGACCACAATAGACACTACAATTTCTTCCGAAATATTCGTTAATTACCCACCAAAATACTCTTTCATCATGGCCAATCAAGATGCTGTGTCCATACTAGACCTTGCCCAGAACATCCTCGAGGTCACTCAGGATATGACCAAGTACCTCCAAGCCAACAACATTCTTGCACCTTCTTTTGCGCTTGGTTCTCCAGACCTGCCCGCTACTCCAGAGTATCTTCGCCTTCATGCCAGTCTTCGAACTTCCTTGGAAGATCTCCAACGCCTTGTTGATGGACCGAGAAAGTGGTTGCGAGCATTCTGCTGCACTAGTTACGACTTGGGCGCATTTCAGGTTGCGCTTGACTTCAAATTCTTTCATTTGATTCCCGCCGAGGGAGACATGACGCTAGAGGACCTGGCCAAGCAAGCAGGGTTAGATGTGGACCGCACTGGTCGTGTTGTTCGCCAACTCATAACTTACCGCATCTTCGAAGAACATCGACCAAGGGTTATCTCCCACAGCTCTACATAACTCTCAACACGTAACTTAAAGCACACTCACTAAATTCTACCAACATTGTTAATCATAGTACAAGCTTGATTACTAAGCCAGAGATTAAATCATAATTTCTAATAAGTCAAAAGTTGAATGCGACATAGTCAAAGATCCTTGTGATGTTGGATTGTAAGCTTATAGGTGAATGCCAGTTTCAGCTAATGTTTTCATTTTGGTCAGCACCGGCCGAAAACGTGCATATTAAGGCTAAAGTTATAGCGTTAGTCAGAAAGGCGTGCCTGCAGGTACCTGTTGGCCTTAGTAATGTGTAGAAAGCAGCATAAGCTAGATTGTCGGTCTCTGCAGTAGCGTAGGGCCTAAAAGATTAATAGGCAATATCCTCTAACATTAATGTCATCCTTATGATTGGCGCCACCGGTAGTATTAGCGAATATTTCGCTCACTACCTCTATTCTCTAGAAAAGATGCTAATTGTCACGGGCCGTAAGCAGGAAAAGGTCAGACTAAGTGAGCTAGCCCAAGAACTGTCAGGCCTAAGATATCGCTTAGTGCGAGCAACCTATCTACAAGCCAAGAATTGATAGAGTTGCTGATTGTTTACAACCTAGGATTATAGTAGGGCCTGATTCATCCTGATTACTTGCAGTCCCAGATTAAAAGCATCTTATCAGACGTTCCAAAACTCGAGACCGTCTTCGTTAATGCTAGAATCCAGAACCGTTACGCTGTATTTTAGTAGCTCCTTGACAAGAGAGGGGGGGGAGGGCGAGGGAGAGGGACGTGCAAGAGCTAACAAAAGATCTTACTACACCAATACTAGTCGCTTCGTCATTATCGTCTCATCTTATCGCCCTAGGGTAACCCGGCCCTAAGACCAACTTGTATCTTAGGAGCTTATTATTAGCCTTTTTTCCAATGCATTTCGACCCCAGTTACTGTGCTGCAAAGACTGTTATTGCTGCGTAGACCAAGTCGGGATGCAGCCTAAGACCACTAGTTGCGAGAACATAACGATTGTTAAGGTAGAGCTACCTTACGCGAAAATACCACCGAATAAGGCACGCTGAAGTCAAATAAATAAGCTGCAGAGGGGCGTAGAGAACGTTGTTCAGCTAATGGCACTCAAGGAGTACAAAAATATCTTCTTTATAGCTCTAGAGTAAACTAAGGAAGACAGCTCCTTTAGGAATAAGATTCGGGCCGGCTTTAGCATGCAGGATGTTAAGAACAGGTTTGAAACTTATAAAAGGCTGTCGAACGAACGGGAACGTCTGCTTAAGTAGTAGGTTTGAAGCATATCGAGACAAGCTGTATTTTAAGACACTCATATAGCAACTTCGGTAGGATTTACAACATAGCCAACAATACAATTAATGCAGAAAAAACGGATTCTACAGCTTGCTGATCATTATGTAACACTGTTTTGGGACCCGCGCAATACCCTCCAGCCCACTATAAGTTGATAGAGCTGGCGCCGTCTTGAGCAACTCAAAGTTCCAGACAAGCATAGCTACCATCACCTTTATCTCCATAAGGGCAAGTCTTCTTCCCCAGCAAGCGCGAGGACCCAATCCAAAGACCAACTGAGGTCCAGCTGCTCCATCGAATTCTACGTCTTCAGCTGTGAGGCCAGCACCATCCTTCTTCCGAAGAAGCCATCTCTCAGGTACAAACCGAGATAGGTCCTGTCCCTCGTCCCAAGTATCATTCAGCTTAGCTTTCCGCGAATGTTCACTACGCTTGAACTCATCTGGAAAAATCGATGGCGTCAGGAATCCTGGCCCATTCGATATGAGGAACACCTGCGTTCCCTTTTTGATCGGGCAGCCAAGTATGGTTGTATCATGCAGAGCCTCCCGGGTGACTGGCACGGCGTTGATGCGTAGCATTTCTTCTATAATGGCATCCAGATACGGGAGCCTTGCTTGACGGATCTCTTGGAATGTAAAGCATCGTCCCTCTTCCTTCGCTGCTGGGAAAGCGAGTGATAATACTGAACGCAACCGGGTTTGAATGTGTGGTACATCAGTAATGTATTTGGCAAGCCACATCATTGCCCCACTAGTAGTATGATGGCCACCGATGATATCACCGAAGAGCTGAGTCAAGTGTTAGAAATGATGATGGTAACAACCACGGGTGATCTCTCACCTCATCTCGCAACACTTGACTATCGAAGTCCGGTTGACGGCCTGCCTTCTCTGCGCGGGCGGCTTCTCGCATCAGCATGTGCTCGAGACCGGTTTCGATTATCCCAGCACGGTAATTCTTTATTCCAATTGCTACCTGAGCCTTCATGGCCTGCTCTTTGTCGTCGAAGATCTTCTTATACCATGCTTGCTTTGACCACCACCAAGTTTGTAGCTTTGGTACAATTGCGTTGATAGTTTTCTCCACAACCTCTGGTGCTTCGTAGACAGAGTTCAAGAAGTCTACCAGTGGCTCCAATGGGAATGAGGCTGGTTGGTCGTCTGCATGTAAAGTGGCGATGGCTTCGGTACCAGCAGCCTGCAGTCTTTCGACCGATTCGATCTGTCCGCCTAGTGAGGTATGCTCCCAGTTTTTGCCAAAAGCAAATGCGAGCATTACATCAAGAGAGGCGTACTCGAAATCCTTCTTAACTAGCGCGGTCAACGGGCTGTACTACGACTACTTTAGGCCCAATTTAGCTACGCTACTAACACTTCTAGAGTAAATTACTTATAAAAGTAATGCGCTAGGTAAGAGCTACGAACGTAGAATAAGCTACTATTAAGATTACGTGCTCTTATTGTAGGAGGCCTCTAGTTAGCTAGAGAAGCTAGTAGAAGTAGAGAAGATTAGAGTAATAGAGTTATTAGCTAAGAAGCTAGTAGGCGTATAAGAGCTTAAAATAATTACTTAAGATAAGTATTTTTTATTAAGGTTTTATATATATTTTAAGAGCTCTATAAGTAGGCTATTTATAACTTTATGCTAAATCTAATTTTTCTATAGTTATAGCGCCTCTATAGTATCTCTAGAAAGTAAATTATAGTTATATATAATTATCTAATAAGCTAATAAGAAGCAGCGCTTATAATTATAGCTAGTAGATAGAATAGAGAGAAAATCTATAGCAATCTTAAAGATATTAGAATAAGCCTTTTTGCCTACTTAGAGCTACTAGTTAAAGAGCTTTTTAAGTAGCTAAAGCTTCTGCTTACTTACTATTATAAGGTTAGTTACTAGTATATTAAAGTACTTATTAAGCTGCCTAACTTATTACTACCTCTTACTTTTAGTATTAGTAAGAAAGTAAAGATCTACTGCTATTACAGCCTTATATCAGTCGTTTTTAGTATTATTTTAGAGTAGTTTCTAATATATTAGAGGTAGCAATTATAAGCTCTAAGAGTTATTAGCGTTAGAGATAAGATACTGTTTAAATATATAATCTATAGAGCTTTTAGCCTTTCTATACTACTCTATATAGTATTTCTACTAGCTCTAGAACTAGTTATAGCGTAGCTTTAAGTATAGCATAGTAGCTATAGTATAGTAACTAATATTAGGTCTTATAATAAGCCTATTAAAGTAAGTATTAAGTTTCTCTAGCCTAAGAGTAATTACTGCACTTAAATATTAACTATATAGGCGCTTCTTTGCTTAGGTATAGTATGCCTATAAAGCTTATAAATTAGGTAATATTTGCTAAAGAGATCTATACTCTAAGGTACTATTATTACTCTCTAGCTACTTAGTTATCTTATATAGAGATTCTAAAAAGTCTGTAAAGTTCTTTATATTATTCTATTTATTATTAGTAATTATATTAGCTATTAGGTAGTAATCGTCGTTATTATTAGCAGTTTTCTGCTTATAGAGACGTTAGCTAAAGCGCTAAATATAAGGTTTTAGTTTAAGATAGCAGAGAAGTATAAAGTATATACTATTCTAGCATATACTACTATCTTATACTAGCTATAGTAAGTTAAAGTAGTATAGTAGTGTGCCGTTGCACGAAGGAGAGAAATAGAGGCTTTCTTAGAGTCTACTTAAGGAGAAGACAGTGCAGGACAGAGAACTAACTACCTACTTAATACACTGATTTTTAATTTATTGCTGTTCTATTGCAATAAAGACTAATTATTTTAGTTACTGCTCTACTTTACAGTATAAATAGCAAAGCCTATAGAGACTATTATTAGCCTCTAGTATAATAGAAACGCAGTACGCTAAAATTACGAACAATTAGCAGTACAGAACAACGTACTTATCTACTACTACATAATACTAGTATATAGAATACTAGGAAATTACTAAGTTACTAAGTTACTAAGTATAAGTCACCTATTATAA
>Ga0265780_10001979_pt1 | contig 28368 bp, 34 predicted proteins | sample P1T30metagenome_FD_192432 | JGI IMG/M metagenome (GOLD analysis project Ga0265780, IMG submission 192432) | Plant litter microbial communities from East Loma Ridge, Irvine, California - P1 T30 | ecosystem: Environmental > Terrestrial > Plant litter > Unclassified | place: USA: California...
CTTGGGGCTGCTTCAGCGAATTTCTGTCCACGCGTAAAGCTCAGATGACCCACACAGTCGCAAACATTTTTGCGCCGTTAACAGTATATTAGAACACATTACACGCTCTTCTATTGAGCCAACTTCCGCGACTCTCTCATATTGCACAACAGCGCCCTGAGACAACTCAATGGCAAGCCACTTGCTTCCTCCCAACAGTACCGTAACATTGATTCCTCCTGCACCGTCCGCTCTCTCGGCTGATCCTCCATCCTTCCCACCAGCCATAGCACAATCAACCCGTGCATTCGAGCGGCGTCCATTGCCTCCAACAACACCAAGATGCCCGTCACTCTCACATCGCCCCTTAACGTATGCTAAACCCATCCCAAGCTACTCCGTGCATCAGCTAACTGTCTTAGTACGTCTTTCGACACCCAAATCTGCGTCAACGTCCTCACCAACGGCATCTCAACGCCCTTCACCACATTCCGCGGCGTCCTCACAAGCGCATCCGGCTACTTTCAGAGCGCGCTATCAGGCCGCTGGGCGAGCAACAACGGCAACGAGATAGAAATCGAAGACGACCCCAAGATCTTCCAGTTGTTCCTCAACTTTGCGAACACCGGTCAGATGGTGGACAAGTTACCTGAGCTGGACATCGAGTACGTGTTCGATAGTAAGAGTGTAGGGACGTGGCCTGTCGCACTGAAAGCGGATAGCTACGAAGAGATCGAAGATGGTTGCAAGGGGCCCAAGGTATCATTCTTCGACCTAGTCGAGCTGTACGAGTTCGCAGATCGGCGCGATGCGAAAGCGCTCTCGGACCACGTCGTGTCCGTCATGCTAGAGAAGATCTCCGTCGAGCGCGTACTACCAGTCGAAGCAATCGCGCATCTACTCACCAAGACCATTGCTGGTAAACACAGCCCGATGTTCCAGATGCTAGTCGAAATCGCTCTCCAGTTCATCGATCACCGGGACTTGGAAAAGTACGTGGATGGTATTCCGAAGGAGTTTGTTATCGCTTTGGTGGGCAGACAGCGCGAGGATGGGATGAGTGGGCTTCATGGGGATAAAGATGGCATGGCGAAGAGTGGCTGCTCGATGGTCCACGATCACGGCTTGTTGAGTCCTCGTGGACACGATAGACCCACGCGCTGCGCTCTCCCTCCGCCAAATATCCTGCAGTACCCCCTACAAGCTCAGCCAGTTTCCTTTCATCCACCCCCACCTGTCGCTCAACTTCCTCCAGGTACCGCTCGAGCCCAGCCAGTTCGTACTCTACCTCCGCCAGGCCCCGTCCGAACCCAGCCAGGCCCCATCCAAGCCCACCCACCCATCGGGCCAGCCTCTCACCTAAGGGTATCAGCAGCCCATCCTCTCACGTTACCAGGTAGCCTACGGCCCACACGTGCTACCGGGCCTCGTGTGAATACCCCGTCAAACCATCCTGCACACCCCATACCCATGACCCCCACCCAACAAGCCAACGCCTATTACCGCATGCACATGCACAACGCACAAGTAGCGCTGGCACACCTGGGCCGTCCTATGCCGCACGGTAGACTTGTATGGGTCCCGCATTCCCCAATGGGAGGCCCGGTATTACCTCCTCTACTATTCGTGAGGGCGTGTAAGTGGCACGTTCACGAAGCGGGCGAGAGATAGGGCGTGGGTGTAGTGCGTGGTGATGATGCTGGGATAGGGATAGGTTGGGTTGCTTGGTGTTGTAGATGCTTAGTCTGAGGGTGTATTATACACGAGAGAATAGCTAGTTATTATCGATAAAGTATGATATGCATAACATGTGATTAGAGCGGCGCGTGGTACTTACTCAATTTCGTGTACCTTACACGCATTGGTTTTAAGCGACCGGCATACCTTACCTACCACTAAGCAATACCCAAACAACTCCACTCCATATACACACTTCCCAAACTCTTGCAACATTGACAAGGTCATCTACATGCCTTGTTACAAACACAAAGTCGTCCAGATACATGTCGTCCCGTTATCAACGAACAAGAAAGATTTTGTTCTCTTATCAATCCATTTCCAGTTCCATTTACTCCCACTCCCATTCCCACTCCCACTCACCACCATACTAATACTACTACTACTACTACATACTACACAGCGCAACCCCAACAATCAAAGAATTACACCAGAACCCGGTCTCGTTTGCCTACACACACGCACATACACACGACCTGTTCCCCGAAAAAAACGCCGGCTAATGCAGAATAATTACCGTCCATCAAAGAGAGGATATGTATCCAGCAAAGCGCCCCCCCAAAAAAAGCTCGGTTCGACAAAACACACACACACACACACACGCGCGCGCGCGTCTTCCTCTTCCCTCGCCTTCCGATACGCAAACAATATCCCACCAAAAACAATACATCCCCTTTCCCTCCTTCCCTACCCGCCCCTCCCTCTCACTCCACCCTTACACACAAGACGGATCAAGGCACTACCTCCCCGCACTACTCCCCCTCTGCTTCCCCATGCGCCTAAAGAAATCCATGACGCGCTTCGAACTACCGCTGCTCCCCTTATTCCCTCCATCCCCTTCGTACGCATCCTGGAACTTCCGGCTCTTCTGCAACACGCCTTTACGCTGTTGCTGCTCGTCGCCGCCCATACCCTGCGGGTACGGATTGCCGTGTTCGCTGTCATCCGTTGGTCTGCGCGCGCTCATGGATGGATGTGCGCTGCGGGGCGGGGGCGGCAGGACTTTGTCGTCGCCTAGAGGCGCGGTGGCTGGGTATGAGTCGAAGTGTGTTTGCTGGGGTGGGGCGGACGAGGGTCCTGGTGCCGAGGTGGGTGCGTGGCGCACGCGGCTGGTGGAGTCGTGCTGGCCGTCGTAGAAGCCGCCGGGCATGTTGCTGTCTGCCGTGCTTTGGCTGGGCGAGCGGCCGTCGTGGCGCCCATGTGCGCTCGGCGGCTTGGAATGTGTGCGCGGATGGGCGCTGGAGCCGCGGCGGTCGTGGTACGAAGCGTTTGCGGGCATGCTTTCTCGTTGCGAGGAGAAGGTCTTGGAGAGGGAGGATGGGAGGAGGGAGAAGCGCCGGGACTTTGTGGTCTCGCCGGAGCCGGAGTTGTTGGTGTTTCTCCTAGAGAAGCCAAAGGAGGTGCGGCGGCTGGAATCGGTGCTTGGGCGAGGGGCGTAGTTGATGGTGTCGTTGGACATTGGGCCGGCCATGGATGTGGGCGGATAGTTCTTATACCTCTTTTCTTCCGGGTGGTTGGCGTACGAGTTCTGCGATGTCATCGAATCTTTTGGATCCTGCGAGTAGGACGGCTGACGGCTCGAGAACATGGACGTCATACGTCCAAATGTCTCGGTGACGGTGTTTGACCGCTTGTGTCCTCCCTTTCCGTGACCTCCTGACGGACCAAGTTGGATGGACTGTCCTCGCTGAGTGGAGGGCTGTCCAATGCTGTGATCGACTGGCCCAGACATCTCAGGCTGAGCATAGGGTGTGGAGATGGAGTACTGCTTGCCCTTTGGCTGCGAGAAGCGGCCCTCCGCGTTCGTCTGTGCCACCGTAGCTGCAGATGGCTGGCCATACGAGTTGCCTCTTGAAGGCAGTCTCGAGGTTCCAGGTGCCCCGCCAGTAGAAGGACGGACCGCAGAGTTGACCTGCGGAGCGCCAAACGCATTGTAATCCGACACCGATCGCTGGGGCTCTTGTCTGGGGCGGCTTGCCGGAACAGCAACCCTCGGCTTTGAGCCAGTCGATGAATAATGGCCATCGGTGTACGGCACTTCGGTAGGACCCTGTGCTTTGCTACGCGATGCGGATGCCACAGGCTCGGGCGATGCCTCTCCGCGAACGGTCTGCGATTGTGGTGCGACGTACTCGACTTGCACTGTTCGGCGCTTATTGTCGCGAGTGGTCTTTGGCTTCTCAGACGGCGGCGAGTTGATTTGTTCGCGCTTGGCGGTAAGACCACCATGCACTGGTGTGGCTGTTGCGGCGTGAGGTTTTCCGGGCTCGCGAACGGATGCGCTTCGAGCGAGCGGAGGCTGTTGCTCGAATGTGTCTTCTATGATAAAGTTAGTCTGCACAATTGTATCATACTGAGCACGCTTACTCGAATAGACAGACGCCTGCTGGGCGTCGGTAGCATTGGTGTTGCTGGAGGTAATAAACCCAACTACGTGCGAGTAGTCGGCCAACCAGCTATGCCGCGCGACCTCGAACAAGTCCGCGCGCTTTCTGGGATCGGGAACGAGTATGCGTTTGAGAAGGTCTCTTGCGTGTGGAGTGACGTATTCGGGGAATGTGAGTGGTGTAGATACAATGTACTTGTATAGCAGGTTGATGTTGTCGCCCTCTGGGTTCGCTGGATCGTCGTCGAACGGCAGGTAACCGGCCAACATGGCGTACTGTGGATGTTAGTTGCGTTCATCACGAGAGAATATCAAGACTCACCAGAATGACACCACAGCTCCACACGTCGACCTTGCGGCCCGTGTAGAGCGAGTCGCTGACAACCAGCTCGGGCGCAGCATAACAGGGACTTCCGCAGCTCGTCTGCATGAGATCCCCACGACGAGCCCCCTCGCTTCCCTCGAGTCCGAGCGATCTTATATAGTCCTTGTCGCCAAGTCGGTACTCGATCTCTTCGCTGAGCTCGTCGTTCGGGTCAAAGGTGTTGGCGAACCCGAAATCGGTGATGATGATGTTCTTGTTGCGGTCCAGCAGCAGGTTCTCGAGCTTCAGGTCGCGGTGCACGATGCCCTTCTTGTGCAGGTAGCCCACGCCGGAGATGAGCTGCGAGAACAGCTTTCGTGCTGGGCCGTCTTTGAGGTAGCGATGGTTGAGGATGTAGTCGAACAGTTCGCCGCCCGAGGCATACTCGAGGATGATGCCAATGTGCCGGTCCGTCTCGACCATCTCGTGCAGGCGCACAATGTTCGGGTGGTCCAGCTGGCGGAGGATCTGGATCTCGCGGTAGATCTTCTGCAGGCGGTTCGAGTTTCCGCCGATTGTTTCTCTTCTTATGAGCTTGATGGCCACCTCGACGGTGCTGTCGCGCTTCCACCCCATCTTGACCTTGCCGAACTCGCCCTCGCCAATGGTCTGGCCGAGGATGTAGTTGCCGAACTTGCTGCGCTTGGTGGAGCTCTCCGACTTGGAGTGGTCTTGCCTGCTGCGCCCTGCACCGCGGCCGCCATCGTCGACGCCCTCGCTGCCGACCAGGCCGAGGCCCGTGATCGGGGTCAGGTCTGCGCCGGACGCCGGGTGGTTCGTGTCCGCCTGGCGAGCCTCTGCGCGCGCAATGTCTTCTTGCGGGTCGGAGCCGACGATGCGGTTGATGACGGTGCTCTCCTCGCGCGGGAGGCTGGTATTGACCGGCGGCTGGCCGACCGCTGTGGCCGATCTGCTGTGCTGGGGCTGCGACTTGCTGGCGCTGCCGGGCTGCCGCGGGCTCTCCTTCTCTCTCCGGCGGCTCTGACTCGGGCTCTGTGTCGAGCTGGCCGGCGCATTGGCGGGCTGGGTGCGGTGCGACGAGGACCTTGGGGGAGGCAGCGGACCGCCCATTGAGGTCGCGGTGCTATTCATGGCGGGCGAGTTCTGGGTGGACGGGGGCAGCGGGTGTGCGCGGGGCGTGGTCATGCTCGAGTTGTGCGAGGCCGCGGGCGAGTGGTGAGTCTGCGGTGTGGAAGGCGTGTTGGGAGACGCGCCATTACTCGGTCGCCGCGAGGTGCGCGATGCTGTTGCCGGTGCGGTCGCGGGGGACTGCTGCTGGTAGTACTGCTGCTGGCTCTGCGGCGGTTGCGAGGCCACGGCGGCCATGCTGAGTCGCGAAATTGATGTACTGGCGTACTGTTACTGTTACTGTTCCTGTTCCTATCCCTGCTGCGACGGATCAGGTACGACGGCGGTGTAGACGTCGAATGGGCGAGCGCGGGGAGGTGAGCTTGCTCTAGTTCCCGCACCAGCGCTGGTCCACTGGGGCTGTCCGCTGCTACTGCAGGCTCGCTGGATGGCGGTGAGGGCGTCGACGTGGAGCAATTGGGCGGTGGAGCGCGTAGAGACGTCGCCGGCGGTTGGATTCGGCGTCTTGTGTTGGAAGAAGGCGTCTCCGTCCACTCGGCGTTTGGCGCTTTCACGTGGATGCCGATATGCACGACGAGCGAGCGTGCAGCGGAATGAGGTATGCGCGCGCCGTTGACAGTAGCCTCACCTCGGAGCCTGGACAATCTGCTACAATGAGCAGCTGGACTCCCTATCAAACGTCGCCGTCGGACAAGCGATGGAGTCTTTGGACGCGGTTCAAGAGTCCTGACGTGAGTGGAGGAGGCAGGACGGGCGCGGCTGAGCGACTGTGAGATTCGAATTGCGCTTTGACGCTCCCTCTTCATGTGGCTTGGAAAGGAGATGCTGCACATCACCCACGGGCACACGCCCGGCATAACAGAGCACTAACTTTCACGCTGACTTGGTGCGAGAGATTGCACAACACCACGCCGTGCATGCCACTCCCAGCACGCGCTCGTCGACGTTCAAGCAAGATTCAAGTATCGGCGTGATGCAAATTCACCGTCGCGCCTGCTCTCACTCGGGCGGCTGTCCTCCATGCACGTCTCCTTTCGGCCTGGCAAGGATGGACTCGTTTCAAGCACACAGATCCCGGCTGGCGCGTCATTGCGCAAATTGCCCTTCATGCACTGAACACTCTTTCACCCACGTCCTCGCCCACGATGCCGACTGATGGCCGTGGTTGCTGGGGCTGATCTTGCTGTGGAGTGAGTCTCGACATTCGTTCTGTTCTGTGTTCAGCGCATCGACGAGACAATGATATTATCATTATCCTTATCTGTCCTCGCACCCTCGAGACGTCAGGCACCACGACGTCCGTGGTGCTTCAATTGGCAGCCAGGCACCAACCGATGAAGCCATGCTGCTACGTGTCTGGCCCGTTGACTACCGCCATGCGACCACACCACGATAGGGGTCGCATTTGCGGACGCGTCGTAAACATCAACATCAACATCAACATCAACATCAACACGAATACACCCTCGGCAGCATGTTTCCCCTGAGCGCAAGCAAGGAAACCCACGTTGCAGCGGTCCCCCAAGCCAAAAGACACCATGTCGCCTGTCTGTCACTTGTCTCAGAGGCTGATGTGAGGAGAGTACGGGAGCCACCCTGCATGTTGTTGCATTCCTCGCTTCGACGCCCAATGAGCGCGTGCATGCGACGACTTGCAGCGCTGCATCTGACTGCGCAACATCGACGTGACAACTATCTACAAGCAGACATTTTAAAACTGCTCGAAACTAACTTGGAGGGTGCAGCAATTGTACGATTCCTGCATTGGGCGCATCTTCGGAAATTACTCGTCACGTCTTTGATCGCCCTTGCAGTGGCGGACTGATGTTCCGGGAGCAATGTTACTCGAGCGTCGCTCCACATGTCTTCACAGCCCAGGATGCGTGGTCAAAAACACCAAAGGCGAGTCCGCTTGACGTCACACGGTGGAAATAATACCTCTTGGTATTCATCCTAAGCTTCCGCCCTACGGTGACTCTCATCCTTCGTGCCGTGCACATCCTCACATCTTGATCTCACTCGGGACACCAATGTCCATGATATCCACGCCCTTCTGCAGCTCCGCCTTACCTGGCATTTTGTTTCTCCTCATGAGCTCAGCGGTCTGCGTCATGTACGGATCCTTCATCATCGATGCCATTGCCACGACCTCATCTCCCTTGGTGTAGTACGCGACGAATGAAGGCTTCTCCGGCTCGCCTTGAATAACCACATCATCGTATCCACCGGCTGTGTTACCGCAGTATCGCAGCTGCGAGCCGAGGGCTGACCAGAAGACGGGTATGAAGGGCTTCGGCTTCGCGCCTGGGTTGTTGATGGTGTTGGCCACTGAGCGCCCGGCGTTCTGTGCGACGTTCCAGTGCTCGATGCGAACTGGTGCACCGTTGCCGCCAGGGCCGTGGTAGGGGTACGTTGCAATGTCGCCGATTGCAAAGACGTCTTTGAGGCCGCTGACGACGAAGGACTCGTCCGTCTTGAGCGATCCGTCCTTCTCTAGAGTTACGCCTGAGTTCTCCTTAAGATACTCGGTGGCAGGTGAGACGCCGACACCTTCGATGACGAGATCTGCTTCTAGGACTGTGCCGTCTTTGAGATGTACGGCGCCGACCTTTGATGGGTCGCTCTTTGAGGGAGTAGCTTTCTCCACGCTCGCGCCCATCTTGAATTTGACGCCGTTCTTCTCGAGGAGACCGCGGAAGATTTTGCCCACCTTTTTCCCCATGACTCGCTCCATCGGCTCTTCTTCCATCCCGATAATAGTCACGTCGTTCTTCATGCCTGCGAGACAATTACCGCACTCCATCCCAATGAAGCTGCTGCCAATCACAACGACCTTCTTGCCGTTGTCGCCCACAGCCTTGACGATGTTCTGCGTGTCTGAGATAGCCCTCAGCAGGAAGACGTTGCCCAGATCGCCCTTCAGACCGTCAAGAGGCAGCCACCTTGGAGTTCCACCAGTCGCCAGTACCAGCTTCGAGTATTCAAAGTCCTTGCCAGCCTTGGTCGACACCTTTTTGCTCGAAAAGTCAACAGCCTTGACCTCGCCCTCTACAAAGTCAATCGAGGCGTCCTTGTAGAAGTCCTTTGATCTCCACGCCGCCTTCGATACGTCTGCAAGCAGGGCCTTGGACAGCTTCGTTCGGTCGATGGGTTGGTAGCCCTCTTTTGAAATGACTGTGATCTTGCCGGTGTATCCTCCGCCGCGCAGGCCTTCGACTGCACCGAGAGTGCCGGATCCGCTGATACGTATTAGCGATTGACCCGCAGTAGAAGGGACAATGCTTACCCTCCAATGACCAGAACCTTGTCCTCGCCCACTGACGAGCACTTTATGTTCAAGACCCTCCGATTGGCCTTCAGTGTGTCCTCGTCGGTCTTGATATACACAGCGCCGTCTTTCTCGAAGACTTCGTACTTGGAAATCGGGTCGAGTGCCGGTGCATCTTCCACGTCACCAGTCGAGACCTTGAAGCAAGCTATATTAAAGTCAGACAGGCCCTCTCAATCAATTCGTAGGAATAGTCAAAACATACCTCCATGCCACGGACACGTCAACCGCCCCTCAGGCGTCAACACACCCTTCACCAACGGCGCCCCATAATGCGTGCAATTAGCAGACGTCGCATGAATCTCGTCCTTGATCTTCAACAGCAGCACTTTCCCTCCCTCCACTCCCTCAACTTCAACCTCTTTCTTCTCCCCATTCTTCAGGTTCAAAGACGTCACATCCTTGAGCTTGAATTCCTGCGCCATCGTATTCGTACTTATTCGAGAGCTTTGTAGTCGGGCCGTGGGACTGAAGTGCAGCTTGGATGTTAATGTGTTGCGTAGTGGGCGGAAGACGCGTAGGGAGTGCATTAATTAGCTGCAATGGTTGATGGAGAGGAGTGCTTGTGAGGTTGTGTAAGTGTACAAACGACTCGATGATGCGGGCAAATAGCGGGGTGCTTATTCGGTGCGTTTGGGACGCAGTGTGATTTGCTGGCGGGACCGATTGATCGTGACATCATTGAGACGCGATTCGACGCGTTGAGCGGCTGTAAGTTAATCGATAAAGAACTCAGAGCTCTGAAAGTCAAAATGACGTGCTGCATCCCAGCGTTGTAGTTCCCGGCTGGAACCGCCAATTAGAAGCCTTGAATTCATCAGCTACATGTTTCGCTTCAGACGGCCAATTGAATTTTGTGTAACATTCGAAACACTTCGATAGAGTTGAAGTCCTGGTCTCACGACTCAGGCACATTCACGCAAAACACGCTGCCGTTTGGAGCCTGATTAGCCGAGTGTCTATCGTTCACACCTCGGAACTCAAACGCGAACGCGAACTGTGGCTGAGCCGCATTTCGGGCAAGTCCGACATCGACATCGCGAAGACGTTCGAGCATCGCACGATAGTGCATGTTACATGACTTTATCATCATGGCTCGTTGGTACCATTGTAGCAATGGCAATGAGTGTCGAACCGAGGTTGACCACCCCAAACACGTCCTTCCCAGACGATCTTCCCGTTCCCGAGGATGCCGGTGCTTGTTCGCACTTGACGGATTGGAGCATCTCTGTTTTCTTGTCTGGTACTTCAGGGCAATCAATGGACGTGGCACCCACCTCTTGCTACCCGCGCGCAGGAGCGGCTGGCGAGACAATCACCGACGATTGGAACGCCGTACCAGGCGCTCGAGGGTGCACGCCACAAACATGCAGTTTCCGCGACGAGCTTGCCGAGCTGCGAAAGCTCGGCGTAGCAAGCGTTTTCGGCGTGTCGACTCGGGACACTCCCTACCAGGCAGAAGCTAAGAAGCGGCTGCACTTACCCTACGAGCTACTTTCGGACGAGGACTTGAAGTTGGTAAACGCGCTGGGGCTGCCCACTTTTGAATGGCACGGGAAGAAGCTGGATAAGAGATGTGCCCTTGCGATTGAATGTGCAAAGATCATCCCAGTGTCTCCTCCGTATTCGAACGCGAAGGAGGTCGCGAGGTGGCTGGCGGCCAAAAAATAGTACATGCAAGGTACCAAACCGCTTGTTTGAAACAATCTCAGGGACGGATTTGGCTTTCACCTGACTCGGACTACCTAGCGGCGATCCCCATTTTCGGACGACACAACGAGGAAGGTGATTGAGATCAGCATCCTCTGCAAGACCTTGGGCATTTTACGATGTTGTTGTGCGATCTCAGCAAACATATTCTCCTTATGGTATTCGACGGTTGTTGCTTTTGCGATTGCACGTTTATGGCTCCTGTCAATTCATCTAGCGCGCCTGTAAGTTAGCGAAGGTTTGACGCGATGCGACGATGGCTTACACGCTAGTGTCGTCAAACTACCAGATCGACTAGATCGTCAATAAACGTTAGCCTCTTTGCTGGGTCTACAATACGGGGGGCATGCCCTCACTTCGATATGGTATTGTCGCGCCACTTTCTTTGCCTGAGGACTGTTGATCGCAGCACGCTCTCTCGTCCTCCAAGTCATTCCTACATTCATTAATTGCACACTCACTCATCCTTGTTCACTACGCGGTAGTTGTCCGCTACGCCTACGCGACCATATTGCTATTGTACCTTCGACACTTTCTTTCTACACTTACATTCTCTAATCATAATGTCTACCATCGTCACCAGCATTCGAAGGATTCAAAGCACTACACAAACTAGCTCGCGGCGCGAGTCTAGTACATCCATACCCACAACCTCAAGAGAAGACGAGCCTGAGTCGACGACCCTACAACGGCAGTTTAGCTTTCTGAATTTCGAATCTGCTACTCCTACACCGAGCGTAACCGAACCCACAAACGATACCCCAAGTCCAACATCACAAACCCTGGTACCCAGCGCGACCTGCATTTCAGATAATGATTGCGCTGCCGACCACACATGCTCGCGAGGCACATGCACATCTCTAGTTGAGGCAGCGCCTTTTGGCCCGGCCGGCGGATTAGGTCAGGAACCAACATCAAAACTGAGCACTGGAGGCGCAGTAGGTGTAGTGCTTGGTGTCATCGGGTCCTTTTTGCTTCTGATGGGGCTCGGGCTGTGGTATTGGAAGAGAAAGGGACGAAAACCACGGAACGTGTCAGTGGAAACACCGACTACCAATAGGAATCGATCTGCTTCAAACGCGACAGATCAGAAAACTCTTGTCGCTTCATTACCCAATAGCCCCCAGAATGCTCGTTTCCGCGTGCAGCAACAGGTGAACCCGGCCTTCTTTGCGAAGTTGGCCGAAACAAGCAATGCGTTACGCCAGAACCCACCAGGCGCCGAATACGCTCATGAAAGGCATGATTCAAGTGCTGACTCGGGCCATCGACAATCGCAATCGAATGAAAAAGCTCTTCCCTTACCACCCACCGACATGCCATTACCACCAGCACCAACCGAAGAGCAAAGATATGCCGTCAACGTCAATATCAACAAGAGCATGATCTTCGAGGATCTCAGCTTCAACTCCGGAAAATCGACGCCAGCACGGAACAGCGAACAATCGCGAATGCCAAAATATCGTTTTGAAGAATACCTTCCCCCAATCGACCCAACACCACGCATATCCCTCACCAAGCCAACGCGGCGGTCCTCAGACTACGAAATGGAGCCTTACCCTCGCAAACTGAGCGCATCACGTGCACCAGATTCCGATTCCGACTCATCACGCAGTGACACAGACGATGACGATGACGAGACCGAATTGCGACGAAAGAATACACTCAAGGAACTCGAAAGACCGCCACAACTCCCGCCGCCTGCAATGCCGCCTCCAAGCCCGAGCTTCAGTCTCAGCTCATACTTTGAGTCGTACGATTGGTACCAGGACATCATCGGCACCGAGCAAGCAGCACACGAAGACCGTGTATCTCGCATATCCACTCGTAGTCCCGCCCGAACACCCACGAAAGAAACATTCGGCGCCGCACTGTCCTCGAATCCGTGGCCACCGCCATTATCACCAACTCAACCATCGTCCGCACATTTACATCCCAGCACGGCAACACCAACAACGCCATCGAGCTTTCGCCTTTCACCCACCGTGTACCAGAGTCCTGCAAAACCGCGAAAGACAAGGGAGTCGCTGAGAAAAAGCGCGATGACGCAGAAGAGTCGTGCGTCGAGGAGTTGGCTGCCTGATGACGGGCTGTATCTGCCTGAGGAGGGGACGCACGATAGTTACATGATGTTTCATAGGAGGGTGGGGCATGGCGATCGGGTGGAGAGTTATTCGCCGCTGTGAGTAGTGTACATATACATATATTATGGCCGCTTGAACGAGCCTTTTTCTTTCATGGGGATGCAAAAGCGGTCCGACTATCTGCCAATGACATGAATCATCAGCTACATATAACTAACACATTTTGGCTAAGCATATGTTTGAGCGGAAGGATACTCGGCTTAATATGTAGATCCGCTACCATCCGCTCGAAGAGAGCTAAGGTGAACGTAACCTGGGTGCGGGGAAATATCCGTGAATCCCACAATATGGACATGCGGCTACAGAACGTTGAGATGCAACGCCAGATCGTATTACTGCGTGTGTTCGAACGCGGGCCGAGATAAATCAGGCCTGCGCGTTTATTGATGTTATGAGAAGGGACAAAAGAAGTCGGGTCCAGAATGCTTCGGAGTTCTTCCTCTTGAATATGAGAAAAGACTACTTGCCATGCGTCGCCAAAGGTTAGCAGATCAAGACCAATGTTTGAACAGAATCATTCCTTGATGACAAAATCAAGCTCCACAACACGGGAACTCGAAGCTTAAACGCGTTCTCAACCACGACGTCCACGAGCGCCGATTCGTTCATTGTCGGAGCGACGAACTCGACGATCGTTCCCCGCCGTCTCGCTTACGCACCTTCCCTGTCTTCGTGCCTGAGCGATCGTCATCCCGTCTCCAAGAGCTGCGGGGAATATCGACATGTTGATACAGCAGAAGGCAACTAGAGCAAGTATATCTTACTGCTCATGTCCGCTGTAAGATGCTCAGACCATTCAGGTTCCATATATTGGCGCTGTCCTGCCTCATCTTATTCGTCTTCACTGTGTTACTGGCGCTACTAACTTTCGACATGCCGCGTGCAAGCTTTCTCCAAGCTTCGGCGCTACTCTCCTCTGTTCTCGTACAAGCCTCTCAGTCTGCTACACCCACACAGTCTGGCTGGAGCACGACGCTTGCTGGCACACCCACGTCGTTCCGATCTGTCTTCACGATACCTGCTTCAGCGGATGTGGGCGCGAATATCATCCCGAATATTCTGGATCCGCAAGCAGTCAATGCGCAGGATGTGTGTCCTGGCTACAAGGCATCACAACTACAAGAAAGCAATGAAGGCATCACTGCTGTCTTGAACCTCGCTGGACCCGCGTGCAACGTGTATGGCAACGACATCGAGACACTGAACTTGAAAGTCGAATACCAGAGTAAAGACCGCTTAGCAGTCAACATCCGCCCCGCGCATCTCGATGCGTCTAATTCCTCGCAATGGATCATTCCCGAGAACTTGATCCCACGGCCGCAATCCGAGGGCGGCCACGCTGATCTGGATCTTAAGTTCGAGTGGTCGAACGAGCCGTCCTTCTGGTTCAGTGTGAAGAGACAGTCGAGCGGCGATATTATTTTCACGACGGAAGGGAGTCCTCTTGTGTATGAGGATCAATTTGTGGAGTTTGTGAACTCGCTGCCCGAGGATTATAATTTGTATGGGTTGGGGGAGAGGATTCATGGGTTGAGGTTGAATAATAGTAAGTTTGGCTCTGCTGCTCTACACCCCATTGAGCACAGACGACCGCCTGTATCCAGCTTCTACAGTCAGGATATCAATACTGATAGGCATCAGACTTCACGGCCACCATCTACGCTGCGGACGTAGGTGACCCAATTGATCGAAATATCTACGGCAGCCATCCTTTTTACCTAGAGACTCGCTACTTCAACGCCACTTCCAACCATACCAAGCGCGCTCTCATTTCGACTGAGATCGAGCAGCGCAGCTTCGGTTATGAGTCGACATCGCAAAAATCACCCTACACATCTGCCTCCCATGGCGTGTACTACCGCAATCTGCACGGCATGGATGTCGTACTCAGCCCCCAAAATCTGACCTGGCGTACGCTCGGTGGTGAAATCGATCTCTTCTTCTTCGATGGACCGACTCAGCCAGAAGTCACCAAGCAATATCAGACCAGCGCAGTCGGCCTGCCGGCTATGCAACAGTACTGGGCCTTTGGATACCATCAGTGCCGCTGGGGCTACACCAACTGGACGCAACTGCGGGAAGTTGTCGAGACAATGCGCGCATTCGACATCCCTATGGAAACCATCTGGCTCGACATCGACTACATGGATCAATACCGCGACTTTACGCTCGACCCCGTCGCTTTCTCGCCGTCCGGTGTAGCAGAATTCTTCGGCTGGCTCCACGGTAACAACCAGCACTTCGTCCCCATTGTCGACGGCGCAATTTACATCCCGAACCCATCCAACGCTAGTGATGCATACGATACATACACACGCGGCAACGAGTCCGGCGTCTTCCTGACCAACCCAGACGGCACGCAGTACATCGGCGCGGTGTGGCCCGGCTACACCGTCTTCCCAGACTGGATGTCGAGCAACGGCGTTGCATGGTGGGTCAAGGAGATGGTCGAGTGGTACATGGAGGTTCCGTTCAGCGGCTTCTGGATCGACATGACCGAAGTCTCGTCCTTTTGCGTTGGATCCTGCGGTACCGGCAACGTTACGCTCAACCCCGTGCACCCGCCTTTCTCGCTGCCAGGAGAGGTTGGAAATATTGTGTTCGACTACCCCGAGGGCTTCAATGTGACCAATGCTACGGAAGCTGCGTCGGCATCTGCTGGTGCGTCGAGCCAGGCTGCTGCGATGAGTAGTTCCGCTGGGGGGGCGAGTTCGACGTCGGCGACTTATCTGAGGACGAAGCCTACTCCTGGTGTCAGGAACGTGAACTACCCGCCATATGCTATTAACAACGTCCAGGGAGATCTTGCGGTTCATGCAGTCAGCCCGAATGCGACGCACGCGAATGGTATGGAGGTAAGATATGCATGTACGAACTGAATGTGAGACAAACACTGACTTCGTACCTACACCTCTGCAGGAGTACGACGTGCACAATATTTTTGGTCACCAGATCATGAATGCAACTTACCAGGGTCTGCTGTCCGTCTTCCCTGGTAAGAGGCCATTCATCATTGGTCGCTCTTCTTTTGCGGGTAGTGGGAAGTGGGCTGGTCATTGGGGCGGTGACAATGCGAGCAAGTGGGCGTACATGTGTAAGTTCCTCCGTTTCAAGTCCTGCTCGATGATCCACTGACATCTTCAAGTCTTCTCAATCCCTCAAGCGCTATCTTTCTCCATCTTCGGTATCCCCATGTTTGGCGTAGACACATGTGGCTTCAACGGCAACACCAATGCCGAGCTATGTGCTCGCTGGATGCAGCTGTCTGCCTTCTTCCCATTCTACAGGAATCACAACACCCTTTCCGCGCTCTCACAAGAGCCTTATCGCTGGGAGAGCGTGGCATCTGCATCTCGCGCTGCGATGCACATCCGTTACTCCATTCTACCTTACATGTACACGCTTTTTCACGAGGCACACACCACAGGCTCGACAGTTATGCGCGCTCTGGCCTGGGAATTCCCCAACGAGCCGCAGCTCGCTGGCGTCGATACGCAATTCATGCTTGGTCCGAGCATACTGATCACTCCAGTCCTCGAGCCGCAAGTCGATACCGTCAAGGGCGTCTTCCCGGGCCTCATCGACGGAGAGGTATGGTACGACTGGTACACGAGCGAGCGCGTCAACGCTCAGGCTGGCGTTAACACTACCATCTCGGCGCCCCTTGGACACATCCCAGTCCACATTCGCGGCGGCTCAGTCTTGCCTACCCAGGAACCTGGCTACACGACCACCGAGTCGCGCCAGAATCCCTGGGGCCTCATCGTTGCGCTCAGTGCTGATGGCGAGGCATCTGGTTCTTTGTATATCGATGACGGCGAGTCGCTAGAGCCTTCTGATACTCTTGACATTACGTTCGCTGCTTTGAGTGGGCAGTTGAAGGTCGAAGTTCAGGGTGGATACAAGGACAATAACACACTTGGTAATGTTACTGTTATGGGCGTGACGGGTGGCTGTGAGCAGGTCAAACTTAATGGCCAGGCGATTGATGCGGCGAAGGTGAACTACAATCAGACTTCGAGCGTGTTGAAGCTCTCGGGTCTGAATGGTTTGACGATGGGTGGGGCGTGGCAGGGGAGTTGGACATTGAGCTGGGCGTAGAGCTGTGGAAGGTGAAGCTTAAATAGTAGGTACGAATTGATTAGCGAATCATATATGCATTCGAATACTCTCTCATTCCTGAACATGAATCTTTTGTCCTACAATGATGCGGTTGGTCCGGCTTTGCTTTTCGACGCGTCTTCCAAGCTTTTCGCCCGTCGTACTCCACAGCACGGCACGCTAACGCTGACGTCACCCGTCACACATTCAACTTCCACCCATGCTCGTAACATCCATCCAACTTACCAACCCTTTACCATGTCTTCTTACCGTCCCTTCCCTAACAATCTCGTGCCATTTGATCCTACTTAGATCGACACCCAAAATGCCACCCAAAACCACCTCCCCAACCCAAGAAATCCCCACCGCCGACCTAAAAGCCATCGCCTCCAAATCCGACTCCGCACAAGTTAAACTACAAGAAGCAGCCTCGGCAGCTGAATCCGCCCTCGCTGCGCAGAAAACAGCATCGTCGCTACGGTCCGCTGCGGCGACAATCACGGACCCAAAGAAGCGTGAAAAGTTCTTGACGGATGCGTATAACAAGGAGGTTGAGGCACATGGCAATTCGAAAAAGGCGCGTGTGCTTACGTCGGGTGCGTTTCAGGGGGGCGTGAGTGGCGCGGGGATTGGCGCGGCTGTGAGTGCAGGGCTTGGAACCGTGGTTGGAACCGTGGTAGGGACTGTTACGGCGATACCGGTTACGGCAGTGGGAGGTCTTGCTGGTGTGGCTACGGGTGCGGTACATGGGCCGTGGATTAAGCTGGGGAAGATTGGTGGGAAGAAGGATGGCGAGGAGGGGGCTGAGGTAGAGGAGGCGAAGGAGGGGGACGAGGATGCGGTGCCGAATCCGGAGGTGTTGAGGAGGGCTGCGGAGGAGGTAGGGAAGGTTAAGGAGAATGGAGGGAATGATGTTGGGGAGAAAAAAGATGGGGAGCAGAAGGAGAGGAAGAAGCCGAGGAAACTAGAGGTCAGGAATAAGCAGGCGCAGGCTGCGTAAAGTGTGGGAATGTATGGTTATGAGCGTGGATGAAAAGGCATTGGAGTTCGTATACTATTAGCATGGCATGGCATGGCGTTGGCATAAGTTCAAAGCGTTCCACGACAATATTCATTCAGGTGTCGTAAACACCTTCCTTCCTCGACCTTCGCGTTAACACTACACATCAGCAGATCAACCCTCTTCGTGTCATAATGCTGGTAGAGCTTGACGGCTTTGATGGATGGTATTGACCGGGTTAGGTACTGAGTGGCGCTGGTCGAGAACCTGAGAAAGTTGCACGGCATCAGGCGAGAACGCCGGCTTCAATCTCCAGATTCCTTCCGAATGGGCTGCGGCTGAGCGGTTCATCAAAGTCTGGGTGGCAAATCAAACTCCTCTTGGGATACATCGATGAACGCAAGCAACGTGCGATTGATGGAGTACACAATTAGAACCGAAGCATCAACGACGTTTGGCATCACGCTCCGCAGTCATGGCTTCCAAACAGTGACGGGTACCGTAAGTAGGCGAGGCTGAGGAGCCTTGTACGCGCGATGGTGATCTAGATGGCCACGTGATAGTCTCGATGTAACACCAACGAAAAGAAATATGTTTCAGGTTGGTGGAGAAAATGAAAATCCGATCGTGCTTCGAGGTAAACAGTGGAGGGGCGCACGGTCTCGGTCAATGCGGCGAGGTTGGACCTCAACCTCGTCCTCAGCCGAACTTTCGAACTTTCGTTTCTTCCTGGTCATTCGCGCAGGGGAAGATGATGCGGCCACTCAAATTTCTTGACACAGGTTTCGCGCCTGGGACCGGACCTACAAAGAGAAAAGAAAGTATTCCTGACGGTAAACTGCTACCAGAGAGGAAGGCTCCAACTCGTGCAGCAGATGCTCGCTGGTGCCCTGTCACCCCGTGTGACGCAAGTCGCCTCCCTCCACATCACGGGAAGTGCCCCGCTTGAGAACGCGGTCAATTATTGGTAGGTTGGCACAAAAGAGCAGTCATCTCCTCCATGGCTGAGGCCGGACAGCCTAGAAGCATTTCTGCGTCAGCTGAAGGCGCTCCTGCTTGTGCTGGCGAATGTAAAAACGAACGGAGTGGCACTTACTTCATGTTGACCATCTTTCCTGCTGTCAGACAGTAAAGGTACACCCTCGCTTCGTTCTCTCGACCCCGCTGTGACGTTTGCACCGACGACAACCTTCGCAGAGCCTCGTCTACCTACCCCACCACGGCTCGCGCATCGCCCACTGGACCACGTTCACTTTCGACCGCTCTGTCGCGCAATGGTGTCTGTATGCGGGACGTGTCAAGGCTTACAAAAGCATCTCAAAGGTTCCCAAAACATACAAGAGACGGACGGCGAAACGCTACAATGGATGAATACATCTCTGCCTAGCCTGCGAGCCAGCGGAAACAACTGCCGAGCTTGCGCGCTTCTTCTCAACGGCATTTTACTGCACCATGAGCGTTTCGCTGGTATTGACGAGCAATGTATTCAAGTCAGGGCAGAGAGTTTCGTGTCGAAACCAGGGCGGACGTTCCAGGATCACCTCTCAGTCGAGATGAGATGGAAAGTGCAAGACGACCAAGATGACTGCCTGGACGAAGATCAGCACGAGCACGTTGGCTATCCTGATCTTAAGCTTGAATTTTACACAGATGGTGGGTATTTTACTCTATTTCGGGCTGATATGCACAACATACCACATCTTGCGTGCTTCTTGACAAGCCGCTTTTGAGGCCATGTGCTGGCCTAGCAGTAATGCAAATGCTGACAAGCGCAGGCGGACAATCCAGCTTCACAGCAATTGGCCCCGGGCGACCAATCTCAGAAAATCCGCTCCAAGATGCTGGCTTGTCATCGGCGCGTGGCATGATCAAGAACTGCCTTTCCAGCCACACAATATGCCGGCCCCAGAAACCCACAACTCTACCAAAAAGAGTGCTCGATGTCGGCCAGGACTCCAACACTATCGCCCTCCACGAGTCTGCATGGAATGAAGTAGAGAAGAAACACGAACGTGGCGAATACACCGCGCTGTCATACATTCGTAGCAGCGAAGCGACGCCACAAACCACAAAGCAGAATCTCCAATCACACGTCCAAAATGTCCCATGGTCCACCCTCCCGAAACTATTCCAAGACGCTGTACTCCTCACCCGCGCGCTCGGCATCCGCTACATCTTCATCGATGCCCTCTGCCTCCTACAAGACGACGACCAAGCGCTCCTCGAAGAATCGCTCCAAACACACCATGTCTTTACCAATGCTTTTCTCACCATCGCCGCTACATCCGCTCCATCCCCAACGCATCCTTTATTCCCGCCAAAACCAGCTTCCTTTGAAATCCAAGCCACAGACACTAATAATAACCCCCTTGCAACAATCTATATCCGCGAACAACCTAGCCATTATACGTTCAAAGCGCCGTTTGATGAGGCTTCGCATATGAATGACTGGGAACTCCCGTTTGGCAATATGTCGGAACGAGCGAATGTTGATACGCCGTTGTCAAAGGATGCGTGGGCGTACACACAACGCCTCCTCTCCCCGCGCGTCTTGCATTTCACGGCCGAGGAAATGATCCTCGAGTGCCGCGAGTCCTGGACCTGCGAGTGCGGCCGTATATCTGACGCGGCGTTCGATGCGCGATGCACAGATAGTATTAAGCAGGACTTTGCGCGCGTGGTGTGCGACGCATTGGGCCCTGCCAACGGCGTGAACGTGAGCTCCCAGGCCCTCGCCAGCACTAGCACATCCGCCACCCCAGCGCAGCGCAACACCGCCCTCCATCTCTGGACATACATCGTCACCGAGTTTACTACCCGCCACACCCCCTCGCCCACACACATCCTCCCCGCCATCGCACCCCTCGCGCGCGCGCTCTCGGCTGCTGTGGGATCAGGCTACATAGCAGGCCACTTCACATGCAGCACTCTATCTCTACTCTGGTATCCCAACCCCAATCCCAACACCACCAGCGCCACTACACGTACTGATCTCCCAACATGGAGCTGGTCCTCCTGCGCCGGCGCCCCGATACACTTCGACATGCACAGCGCAATGGATCTAGCATGCACTTTATCCTTCGGCCCGCGCGGGAAAAGGAGAGGGGCGTGGAGTCCGGTGCAGGGCGAGGCGTGTGTGTTGAGTGCGCGGCTAGTCGCAGACGTAGTATACCGGAATGCGAAGGTAGTAAGGAATGGCGTTGGCGTGGCGTTTAGGCCTGATGTTTGCGGTGAGAGGATGTGTGAGGGGGAGGGGCTGGTTGTTGTGTGCGTGTGTATGACGTATAGGAGTGAGATATTGGGGATTGTGTTGAGAGTTGTGCGTGATGAGGGGGTGGGGGATACGTATAGGAGGGTGGGGCGGTTTGAATGTGTGGAGTGCAGGCACGAGGATGATGGGGAGGATGGGATGAGTGAGGATGCGGAGGCGTTGTTTGGGTATTGGTTTCCTGAGATTGGGGATATGATGGGGTTGGAGGGGAGGGCGGTGGAGGGGTTTACTGTGGTGTAGGGTAAGAGGTGGGGTGTGCTGATGATGTGTTGCGATTTTTCTTTTCTTGTTTTTCATTGATACCCTTGTTGGCCTTTGGTTTGTTTGTGTTGGGATAGGATATGACATGTTGTTTCTAATGGTTGCAAATGTGCTTCAGCATGATTGTGTGGCTTCTCACTTGGTGTCATCCTCGTAGTAGCAGAAGAATCGACGAAACATGTAAATGTGAGACGGAACAGCATTTCAGGGGAAGCAAGACTCGTCGCGTGGTAGATACTGTGATTGACAGCATCTGGGTATAACATGCTCACAGCTCAAGACGAATTGCTGAAACATCTTGTGGGAAGTCGGTCAGAGTTCCGACACCAAATTGAGGCTCAGTCGACAGCGTTTCAGTTCCCTTATTCGTCAGACTTCATTTCCACGTCTTCACTTCCTCCCTCCTTGTTCTCAGTCGCAGCCTCCTTCTCGCCCTCCTTCTCGTCCACCTTATCATGCCCACTCTTCTCACCCCCCTCCTTCATCTCCTCGTCCTCACCCTCCTTCGCCGGCCCCGGACTCTTACTCGCCCGATCAAGGCTCGGCCGCCCCACCGCGCCCTCAATATCCAAGCCACCAACCTGTCTCTGCGGTCCCGTATCCTCCATGCCGATCCTCTCGGGCCCTCTGGCATGCGGCGGCTCCTCTTCCCCCTCCACTGTCTCGCGGATCGTGTCGCCGCCTTCTATCTCTCCGTAAGTCGTCCGTGTGGGGCTCGTTGTCATCGAGTGAGGGTTGTTGAGCACAATACCTGCTTCTTGCTCCTGGCGAAGCAGCTCCCCTTGTGTGACGGGGCCGGTGGAGGGCAGTGTTTCGCCGTCGGGGTGGGCAGACGCGATCTGACTCTGGGATGGAGCGGCCTCGGCGCGCGCTCTGAGCATGCCTACTGTTACGGTCTCGATTCTACCGGCGCCGTTGGGGCCGTCGACCATCTCGGTGCTTTCGGATACGAGTTCATTCTGCGCGCGATTCTGCAGCCAGGGGATGGGGGTCAGTAGAGCGCCGCCGAGTGATTCGTCAGAGCCCAGGGTGGGTGTTTGGGTGTTGATGGCGGATGATGTGCCGTTTAGTAGTCCGCCGGCAGTTGGTAGTACAGCTAGAGGGAGGGGGAATAGCGTGAGCGGCGAGGAGACGGACACGACGCGGTCGAGGGCGCGGAGGAACGGCGGCAGGAACTTGTACCTTCTCTTGGGCTCCAGCACTAGCTCTGCCAGCCGCTGTACAGTGTGTGGAGGGTCTTTCGCGAAGTTTTTGGAGATGGCGTTGCGTATTGACGAGTAGAAGGTGGTGACATGTGGTGGGAGGTTGGAGGGTTCGGCGGTGAAGGAGGGGACGGGCGGTCGCGGGGTTGTCGCTGGGGGCGCATTCTCCTTGTCGGTGGTATGCGACTCTTGACTCGATATCGCAAGTGTGTTCTGGGGGCGGGGCGTGGTCTCGTCTGCTTCGGTGCTCGAGGCAGCAGGCGGTTGAGGAAATTCGGCGACTATCTGCACCGCTCTTTAGACACGTTCACAGTCACCATGTGATTTGGCTCACCTCATCGAGGCGGTCTAGTATATACTGCAGCGTCTTGGGCCAGTCTGCTCTGCAATTGCGCGCGTCAGTATGCACATGCGCCAGACACTTTCGATATGTACACGCACGAGTCTAGCGAGCCGTCTTCGGCTGCTCTCTGCAGCAAAGTCTCTGCTGTGGGCGGTCAGCATGGAGACGGGTAGCACGGGGGACATTGGTACCGGACGTCATGGCTGCAGGCTTCGTGGTGTGGTGGAGTCGCCGTGCTGCGGAAGGTCGAGCTCAAGCAGCGATGGGGACCTGCGCCACAGCAGCGTCGGCCTATTTTAAGCACTTGTCCACGCGCCGGCCAATGACAGCGGCACCTCGACCCAGCTGAACGGGCCGTGTCTGTCAGCAATGCCCCGACATGCGGCGCAGGACAGCTCTATGCAAAGGGGACGAAGTGATTTTGGAGTGAAAAGCAGCAGCATCTGTTGTATAGTTGCAGCTCTGTTTCCCACTCCAGACCGCATCGTCTTGCTGGAGCACAGTCCCATGCGCTCTGCCATTGTCACCCATTGTAGCCTCCCGTAGTGTCTCGCGTGCCCCAACACAAGACCCTTCGGCGACTCCACAGCCTGGGGGCGCAAGCTGAGCTTGGCGTACTCGTCGACACCTCAGCCAACTGCCATCTCAAACCAACCCCATTGTTCTCCTCCTGTATTCCGTCTGGCCTCGCTCCCCCTACACTCGTTCCTCCCCTCACGTTTGCTGCTGCGACCTTGACACCACTCGACACTCTACCACCTACCACCTACCGCCTACCGCCTACCGCCTAGACGCCGCACCACCTCCGCATACGCTAAGCAGCTGAGGTTTCAGGAGTCTGATCCGCGCCCGACCCCAATACCGAGGACACCCATTCTGTGGCTGTCTGAAACGAGCCCGGCAACTCGCGCCCGCCGCATATTGGTCGCATCTCCTCCAACGCACCACCGCAGCGCCGTCACCGACAAACTCTCCATATCCTCCGCCTTCAGCCGCCCCGTCGCGGCTGTCACTCTGCCAAAATTTCACACCACGAGGCACGAACGTCCCTGCTGGGTGGCGCACCCATCGACAGAGGTCACGCCCCTTACCACAACACGGCTTACCAGCCGCAGTCCCACATTCCGTACGGCGCGCCCTCCGGAGGCTACCACGAGCGCGAAGCCTTCCCCACGACACTCCCCAAACCCGTCCGTCGCGCGCCCAGAATGTACATCCCAAGCAGCAGGTGGACATGGGCTTTTATGATTACTGCCATAGTGCAGGCCATCATTGCCCTTGCCCTTGAATCGTACGTCTCCGCCTCCCACGGCTTCTCGCAAAACTAACGCAGCCTCGCAGATATGTCTTTGGCAAGTACCAGGCATCGATCCACCCCCAAGCCGAGGTCAGGAAAGAGGTCCAAACCCGCACCATCCCCACCTATCTTGCCGTCTTCATGTTCGGCTACCTATACCAAATCTGGCTCACCTGGGACGCCCTCCGCCTGAAGAACACCATTCAGGTCATCGGCCTTGTCATGTACAATGTCGGCATCCTCATCTATGCTGCTATCCAGTACGACCAGATCAGCGACGCCAAAGTCGATCTTGAGAAACTGCGATTCATAACGGAAGATTTCTGGGACGAGGTCCGCCCCATCCTAATTGCTCTGCCCGTCTTAATGGCCTTTGCGACTCTCCTCTTTGCTTTCCAGGCTTGGAAGCTGTATGACGAGTTCGCCTGGACCATCTACAAGCACATCAGCGCGGACCTGCGTCTAAAGAGGCGCTATCTGACATACCAGGTACTTTACCCCATATCTACCCATACAACCATAACTAACATCCCCAGATCTACATCGCCCTCCTCAAGTTCGACTTCTTCTTCTTCCTCGCCTTCACCGTACAGTTCCTCGTCGTCGTCGAGAACACGCGCGCAATTGAGACGGCCCTCACCTCCGTCGCCCTCGTCATCACCTTCTTCCTGCTCTTCTTCGCCGCCTGGTGGGTCCGCCGCGAATCCATCGCCGGCATGATCACCATCATCATCGTCTACTTCATCGCCCTGGGCTACTTCCTCTTCAAGCTCATCCGCATGTACATTGCCGGCTTCGACCGCCAAAAGGAATACAAGCCAGCCAAGAAGTCGCTCACCGCTTTTGCCGCGCTCACCATTGTTCTCCTCATGTTCACCATTGTCATCGCGTGCATGTGCACGCACAACTTCAACAAGGGGCTCAAGCCGCACGTTAACAACAAGGCGATCAAGGAGGATGGGAAGGCGTATAATACGGAAATGCCGTCGATAAGCGGGCCGACGCCTCCGCAGAGGATGGAGATTGATTGATCTTGATTTTTGTTACTGTATACCCAAAAATTTACGACTTGGTTTTTTTCGCAAGCATGGCTGTGAGCTCTTAGCTGTATCAGACTGGCGTTTCTTGGATTTTGCAAATGTTTGGGATCATCTGGGATGGGATCTGGATCTGGAGGACACGGCTTGGAGGAGAGGAGAGCGGACGGACATCATGTCACACTATACCACGACGCGCTGATTTCTTTTTATCTTTTCCAATCTTGATGACCTATGTACAACACATACTCGGTCCCTCTTAACTATTCGTGCTTTCACAAATCGTTATCGTGACAGGTTCCTGAATATGCATGTGAGAAAACCCGAGTAGAGCTACTGACACATGATGAACAGATTCTTGGCAACTGGAATTTGGGCTAGGTGAGTAAATGTCCACGGAACCTTGAAGTTAGCACCAGCGAGCTTTGAGATTCTACACAGTAGATAGTGAATACCCCATCGCCGCGGGCGTCTAATCAGTAAAAGTGGGGGCCCAAGCTCCCCCGTGCCCTCCGCCTCGCAACGACATCATCGGTTCCTCGCGTCGAGCTATCAAGTTCGCGCTACGCAACAATTCTTTACTCAGCACCACCCTCACTATCTTACAACTGAGGTGTCCGGCCGCTTTGTTCGTGTAATTGATCGATTTGGAAACATTATTTAGCGGGCAATCATGGCGTTCAGGTGGTAAGTCATGATGCACCGGGGATGGTGGATTGGCAAGAGGAAGGAAAGAGCGATACTGATAGCAATGGTTATGGCAGGTACCAAGCAAAACTTAAGTCGGCGCCGTTGTTGACGCAGAGTATTACTACGGCTGTACGTTCCCTTACACACCTACACATCGCCCACAAGAATGGACGAACGAGTAGTAGGAGGAACACATGGGCTAACAATGCCCACGCGTAGGTCCTCTTCTCAACCGGCGATGTAATGGCGCAACAACTCGTTGAGAAGCGCGGGTTGGAACAACATGATCCTGTGAGGACGGCGAGGATGGGGGCGTATGGAGGAGGTAGGACAACACATCCTACTCATACCCCACGAGAGCAGCAGAAAAGTACCACACGCTAACACCCACCCCCCAACCAGCAATCTTCGGCCCCGCCGCCACAAAATGGTACTCCTTCCTCGTCAAAAACGTCAACCTCTCCTCCACAAACAGCACCATCCTCGCACGCGTCGCATGCGACCAATTCATCTTCGCCCCGACAAACATGGCCCTCTTCCTCACCTCAATGGCATACCTCGAAGGCCGGTCCCCGACGCAGCGCCTCAAAGACGCATACGTGCCCGGTCTGACTAAGAACTTTATGCTCTGGCCGTGGGTGCAGTTTACGAACTTCAAGTATGTGCCCATGGAGCATCGCGTGCTGGTTGTGAATATTGTGAGCTTGGGGTGGAATTGTTATCTCAGCTTCCTCAACTCTGGGGGTGGGACGAAGGTGGGGTTGGAAAAGGGGCATACGAAAGAGGGGGGGCAGTTGCCGCCTTCGTAGGTGGGATGGGAGGGGGAAGAAGAGAAGGGGAGAGAAGGGAGAGGGTGTATATACATTATGATGGGGAGAGGGGGATATGTTCGGGTTGGGATGGCAAGTCGTTGGATACTTTGCAAACGGCACATTCGAATAGAGACTTGGAGTAAAGCTTCATGTGGCGTTCTAGACATGGTTCCTATTCAGAAACCGTACTGCAACCTGCATGAATGAAGTGAAGTTTGTCATGTATCTCGCACGTGTTGGGCCTGACTGCAGGTGTGCAAGCCCCACTTCGACCCCTACACTCAGCTAGTCATCCCCCGCGATTACCCAAGATCTTCTCCCACCATTGCAAAGATGGTCGCTGCTATTGACGCGCTCCGGAAACAGATCGCATCATGCGAGAACACCCTACATGACTTGCGCCAACAACTAGCAGAAGCCGAACACGTCCAACGCGACCAACAGGAAGTTTTACGACCAACGCCCCCGCAGTCGCATGATCCTCTTCACCATGACATGAACTTTGGAGTCTCGGACGCCTTTCGTTCCGAGATATTTGCTGTACTTGGACAAGATGATGCACAAAACGATGCGAAAGAGACGAAATGGCCACTTGAAAAGAATGAGTACAAGAGATATGGACGGCAGTTGATAATGCCTGAGATTGGGCTCCAGGGTGAGCATAAAGATTCATTGAGTATCACAGCACTTGTTAACAACTTCCCAGGACAACTTCGCTTAAAGCGTGCCCGTGTGCTCATCGTTGGGGTCGGCGGCCTAGGATGTCCCGCAGCAGCGTACCTAGTCGGCGCGGGAGTAGGCACCATCGGGCTCGTTGACGGCGACACGGTCGAAGAGTCGAATCTGCACAGGCAGATACTACACTCCACAGCGAAAGTCGGCATGTCCAAAGTTGAAAGCGCAACTATCAGTCTAACCTCGTAAGTCCGCTGGCACATGCATTTCTCACGCTGAACTATCTTGCTGACCAGCCGCGCGACTAGACTCAACCCAAACGTCAAAATCATTCCCCATATATCTCGACTCACCCCAGAAAGCGCCGTCTCGACATTCAACAACTACGACCTGGTGCTAGACTGCACCGATACCCCAGCATCGCGCTACCTAATCTCAGATACATGCGTACTCCTGCACAAACCCCTCGTCTCCGCATCAGCACTACGCATCGACGGCCAATTAATGGTTCTCAACGACCCGCCATTGCCCCCAGGAGACACCAGCGGCGGACCGTGCTATCGCTGCGTGTTTCCCAAACCACCGCCCCCCGAGTCCGTGGTATCGTGTGGCGACGGCGGGATTCTGGGACCGGTCGTTGGAGTCATGGGCGTTTTACAAGCACTCGAAGCGATCAAAGTACTCACCAGACCGCAAAACGTATCAGCCGAACCACCCAGTCTACTCATTTTCTCAGCTTACTCGAACCCCATGTTTCGCACTATACGCCTACGCACGCGTAAAGCGAATTGCGTCGCGTGCTCGGCTCAATCGACGATTTCTGCGGAGGCGCTGCAGTCCGGAAGCCTGGACTACGTGCAGTTTTGCGGAAGTGTTGGGCCTGTTACTGCGCTTACACCACAAGAGCGCGTTTCGCCGGGGGACTTTGCTAAGTTGCGGGTG
>Ga0265780_10001980_pt1 | contig 28360 bp, 23 predicted proteins | sample P1T30metagenome_FD_192432 | JGI IMG/M metagenome (GOLD analysis project Ga0265780, IMG submission 192432) | Plant litter microbial communities from East Loma Ridge, Irvine, California - P1 T30 | ecosystem: Environmental > Terrestrial > Plant litter > Unclassified | place: USA: California...
CATTTCGGCGTACCGTCGGGGTTGACGACGGCCAGGCCAGGCTTGGTCATGCCGGCCGTGAATGCGGCGTACCAGAAAATCTGCTGGGCGACTTGCCCCTGGCCGGCCACCGGCCCGGATTCGGAAAATGTCATGCCCAGTGCTTCCGGCGGCGCATATTTTTTCATCCAGTCCAGGTACTTGGTGAGGGCATACACTGCGGCAGGCGAGTTGGTGGCGCCGCCGCGCGCGACCGACGCGCCCACCGGTGTGCACTTGTCGGCGGCCACGCGGATGCCCCATTCGTCCACTGGCAAGCCATTCGGGATGCCCCGGTCAGCCGTGCCGGCCATCGACAGCCAGGCGTCCGTGAACCGCCAACCCAGCGAGGGGTCTTTTTTGCCGTAGTCCATATGGCCATAGACTTTTTTGCCGTCCAGTTCCTTGACGTCGTTGGTAAAGAAGGCGGCGATGTCTTCATAGGCTGACCAGTTCTGCGGCACGCCCAGTTCATAGCCGTATTTCGCACGGAATTTGTCCCGCAAATCCTTGCGGGCAAACCAGTCGGCGCGGAACCAGTACAGGTTGGCAAATTGCTGGTCGGGCAACTGGTAGACCTTGCCGTCTGGCGCGGTGGTAAAACTGATGCCGATAAAGTCTTTCAGGTCGAGGCCGGGATTGGTGAATTCACGGCCGGCCCCGGCCATGTAGTCGCTCAGGACCACGGCTTCGCCGTAGCGGAAATGGGTGCCGATCAGGTCCGAGTCGTTGACCCAGCCGTCATAAATGGATTTGCCCGACTGCATCGACGTTTGCATTTTCTCGACCACGTCGCCTTCCTGGATGACGTCGTGGATGACCTTGATGCCGGTAATTTCCTCAAACGCCTTGGCCAGCGTTTTCGATTCATAGACGTGGGTGTCCAGCGTTTCTGACACGACATGGATTTCCTTGATGCCTTTGGCCTTGAGCTTGGTGGCGGCATCCATGAACCATTTCATTTCCGCCAGTTGCTGTTCGCGGCTCAACGTGCTGGGCTTGAATTCCTTGTCCACCCATTTCTGCGCCGCCGCCATGTCGGCTTGCGCCGGCGCGGCGAAGGACAACACCGCGGCAGCGATCGCGGTCAGCTTGATGGCCAGCGCCTTTGTTGTTTGTTTTTGATGCGTCATCGTTGTCTCCTCTAAGTTGAACCTTCCCTGGGTTGCGCCGGGCGGGACGGATCGGTGTGATGCCCAATTAATGTCTATCCATGCTGGTTGCTATGCTGCGCGGTCACGCCTTTGCCATCACCAGCGCCAGCACGGCAAAGCCGATCGCCGTGCCGATCCACTGGTCCAGTTCCGTCAGGCCTACCCAGGCCAGGTTCACATAGCCGGCTGCCAACAGGCCGATGAAGAGGCGGTCGCCGCGCGTCGTGCGCATTGGCAGGAAGCCCTTGCGCTCGACTGTCGGTGACCGGACTTCCCATAGCGTCATGCCGGCCAGCAGGCAGCCGATGGCAATGAAGAACAGTGCCACCGGCGTGGTCCAGGCCATCCACGATAAAGTCGTTTCCATGTCACACCCTCCCCATTGCGAAACCTTTGGCCACGTGATTGCGGACGAACCAGATCACCAGCATGCCGGGGAGCAGCGTCAGTACGCCCGCCGCTGCCAGCGTGCCCCAGTCCATGCCCGACGCCGACACGGTGCGCGTCATGATCGCGCCGATGGGCTTGGCGTTGACTGACGTGAGCGTGCGCGCCAGCAGCAGTTCGACCCAGCTGAACATGAAGCAGAAAAAGGCTGTCACGCCGACGCCTGCCTTGATGAGTGGCAGGAAGATGCGGATAAAAAAGTGCGGGAACGAGAAGCCGTCGATGTAGGCCGTCTCGTCAATTTCCGACGAAATGCCGGACATGAAACCTTCCAGTATCCACACCGCCAGCGGCACGTTGAACAGCATGTGCGACAGCGCCACGGCCAGGTGCGTATCCATCAGCCCGACGGTCGAATACAGCTGGAAGAAGGGCAGCAGGAATACGGCCGGGGGCGTCATGCGATTGGTCAGCAGCCAGAAGAACATGTGCTTGTCGCCGAGGAAACGGTAGCGCGAAAAGCCATACGCGGCTGGCAAGGCCACCAACAGCGAAAACACGGTGTTCATCGCCACGTACAGCATGGAGTTGAGGTAGCCGCTGTACCAGGACGGGTCGGTAAAGATGGTGTGGTAATTGCTCCACGTTAGTGCGCGCGGCCACAGGCTGAATACGGACGTGATTTCTTCATTGGTCTTGAGCGACGTGTTGACCATCCAGTACAACGGAATCATCGTGAACGCCACGTAGGCTGCGAGCATCATGGCGCGCGGCAGGCGGTTGGCGCCGTTCATGGCGGCGTCTCCACTGCGGACTTGCTGCCACTTCCGGCGCTTTGCATCCAGCTGTACAGCACAAAGCAGAACAGCAGGATGATCAGGAAGTAGATCAGCGAGAACGCTGCGGCCGGACCGAGGTCGAACTGGCCGACCGCCTTTTGCGTCAGGTATTGCGACAGGAACGTGGTGGAGTTGCCCGGCCCGCCGCCGGTCACGACAAACGGCTCAGTGTAGATCATGAACGAATCCATGAAGCGCAGCAGCACGGCGATGGTCAGTACGCCGCGCATTTTGGGCAACTGAATGTACCGGAACACTGCCCAGCGGCCGGCGCCATCGATTTGCGCCGCCTGGTAATACGCGTCAGGGATCGAGCGCAGGCCGGCAAAGCCGAGCAGGGCGACCAGCGGCGTCCAGTGCCAGACATCCATCAGCAGCACGGTCAGCCAGGCGTCGATGGGACTGGCCGTATAGTTATAGGCGACGCCAAGCGCGCTCAACGTATGGCCGCCGAGGCCGATATCGGCGCGGCCGAATATCTGCCAGATCGTGCCGACCACGTTCCAGGGTATCAGCAGCGGCATCGACAGGATGACCAGCGCCGCCGACGATTTCCAGCCTTTGGACGGCATGGCCAAGGCCAGCGCGACGCCCAGCGGGATCTGCAGCAGCAGCACGCACAGCGAAAAGATCACCTGGCGCAGCAGCGCATCGTGCAGTTCGCTGTCGCGCATGGTCTGGCGGAACCATTCGAGTCCCACGAACACGGACTTGGTGGGACTGATGATGTCCTGCACTGAATAATTCACCACCGTCATCAAAGGCAGGATGGCCGAGAACGCCACGCAGGCAAACACGGGCAGGATGAAAAACCAGGCCTTGTTGTTATACGGCTTGCTCACAGCAGGATCCTTTCGTCGTTGCAGAAGAAGATGGTTTCCGGACGCACCAGGCGCAGCCAGTGCCGCCCGGCGCTCACCCGGATGCCGCTGTCGACCTTGGCCTTGACCGGCAAGCCGGCAATGGCGCCGGTGAGCAGCGTGCAGACACCCAGGTATTGCACGGCGGTGATATCGGCCAGCAGGGCGCCCGGCGCGCCGGGCTCCGCCAGTGCGACAAATTCGGGACGAATCCCCAGGCACAGCTTGCCGTTGGCCGCACGCAGCGCCGCCATCGTGGCGGCGCCAACGGCCAGGCGCTGCCCGCTAATTTCCACGGCGTCATCGACGGCGAGCGTGATCGGGAAGAAATTCATGCCGGGACTGCCGATGAAATAACCGACAAAGGTGTGGCCGGGGCGCGCGAACAGGGCGTCCGGGCCGCCTTGCTGGACAATTTTCCCGTCCGTCATCACCACCACTTCATCGGCGAACGTGAGCGCTTCGGTCTGGTCGTGCGTGACGTAAATCAGCGTCAGCCGGAGCTGCTGGTGGATCTGCTTGAGCTGGTGGCGCAATTGCCACTTCAGGTGCGGATCGATGACCGTCAGCGGTTCGTCGAACAGGATGGCGCCGACATCCTTGCGCACCAGGCCGCGCCCCAGCGAAATTTTTTGCTTGGCGTCGGCGGGCATGCCGGCGGCGCGTTGCCGCAGCTGGCCAGTCATGCCAAGCATCTCGGCGATTTCGTGCACGCGGTGGCGCACTTCCTTTTCGCCGACCTTCCGGTTGCGCAGCGGAAAAGCGAGATTGTCGAACACGCTCATGGTGTCGTACAGCACGGGAAACTGGAATACCTGGGCGATGTTGCGGTCGCGCGGCAGGATGTGATTCATTGCCTTGCCGTCAAAGAGCACCTGGCCATGTGACGGCGACAGCAGGCCGGAGATGATGTTGAGCAGCGTGGACTTGCCGCAACCGGACGGACCCAGCAGGGCGTACGCGCCACCGTCCTCCCACACCATGTTCATCGGCTGCAGCGCATAATCCGACGGCTGCGCCGGGTGCGCAGAATACGCATGGCCGACCCCTTGAAATTCAATGCGCGCCATGCTGGACCTCCTGCGGCGCCAGCAGCAGCGCGCCAGCCGCGTCGAACACAAAAATATGCGCCGGACTGACTGTGGCCTGTACCGGCGTGTCGATCGCAGAGCTGTGCACGCCGGGCAGCTGCGCCACCAGTGGCTGCGCGCCGCGCTGCAAGTGGATATAGGTTTCCGAGCCGGACAGCTCGGCCAGGCTGACCGTGCACGCCAGCCGGTTGGGATGCTGCATGTCGTCGGTCAAGCGCAATTGGTGGCAGCGGATGCCAACCTTGCATGGTGTGCCGGGCGGCAGGGTCAACGGCGTATTGCCGGGCGCGATGGACAGCGGCGCGCCATCGGCCAGGTGCACGGCATGCGGGCCGGCCACGGTGGCGTCGAGGATGTTCATGGGCGGATCGTTGAAGATGGCCGCCGTGCGGATGCTGGCAGGCCGGCTGTAGGTGTCCAGCGTGGGACCGGACTGCAGCACGCGGCCGGCGTCCATCACAAAGACGTGGCCTCCAAGCAGCAAGGCTTCCTGCGGCTCGGTCGTGGCGTACACGACCGTGGTTTTGCCGTCGACGAACAGCGACGCCAGTTCCGCACGCAGCTCTTCACGCAATTTGTAATCGAGATTGACCAGCGGTTCGTCGAGCAGGATCAGGGGCGCCTGCTTTACCAGGGCGCGGGCCAGCGCGCAACGTTGCTGCTGGCCGCCGGACAGCGCGCCAGGCATGCGCTGCAGCAAATGATCGATGTGCAGTTTTGCCGCGATCGCCAGGACGCGCTGGTCGATCACGGCCTTCTCCAGGCGTTGCAACCGCAGCGGCGCGGCAATGTTCCCGTACACCGTCATGGCCGGGTAGTTGACGAATTGCTGGTAGACCATGGCGAGGTGACGCTGGCGCACGCTGATGCCGGTCACGTCGCGGCCGTTTACGACCACGCGGCCCGTACTCGGCCGGTCCAGGCCGGCGATCAGCCGCATCAGCGAGGTCTTGCCCGCTTGCGTCGGGCCCAGCAGTACATTGATGGCGCCCGGAACCAGCTGCAGCGACAGCGGGTATAACTCGGTCGTGGCGCCGTTTTTCTTGCTCACGTCGTCCAGCGCCAGGTGCATGACGTCGTGCGTTACAACAGGCGCACGCAGCTCGTGACCAGTTTGCCTGGCTGCTGGCGTTGGTTGTAACAGGGGCATTGCGCGTCTCCTGGTGTGTTGCATGATGATTCGGGCTGATTCAGCCGGGTTCAGCCTGGCTCCGGCAGGTCCGGCGATATCTTCCATTCACGCAGCGTGTACACGGTGCCCGGGCGCGCGCTGCGCTTGCCGGGATCGGCCAGGCGGCGCTTGTAGCCGTGGATTGGCGTCGCGCGTGGATCGATCAGGAACTCGATCACCGACGGGCCGTCATGGGCAAATGCCCGGTCCAGCGCCGCCTCGATGTCTTCCGGCGCGCGCACTTGTATTCCGAGCAGGCCCATGGCTTCGCCTGCCAGCGCGTAGTCGGGCTTGCTGTCGAAGCCGAGGTCGACCGACTGGCGCAGCTTGTCGAAATAAATCTCCTGCCACATTTGCAGCCAGCCCAGCGTGCCGTTGTTGAGCACGATGTTGATGACTTGCAGGCGATTCTGCGCCAGGGTTGCCAGTTCGCCGATCGAAAACGAGTGGCCGCCGTCACCGGCCACGGTGATCACCTTGCCGCCAGTGGCGCGCTGTACCACGCCTGCGCCAATGGCCGCCGGCACGGAGTAGCCGAGGCCGCCCTGGCCGCGGGCGTAGAGGAACCGCCGCGCGGCAACCTGCGCCGGAATGAAATTGCCGATCCAGCCGGCGCTGAAACTGGCGTCGCTGACCACCACGTCGTGCGGCTTGAGGCGGCGTGCCACGGCAGCCATCACGCGCGGCGGGAAGATGGGCGTTTGCTGGTTGTCCATGTCCTGTTCCGTCTGCACGGCGTGCTCGCGCTTGACCGCGTGGATGCGCGCCTGCCAGGCCGGCTGGGGTTGCGCATGCAGGCTGCGGCCCAGCGCTTCGAGCGTCAGCAGCACGTCGCCGCACAGCGCCACCGTGGGCAGGAAAGTGCGGCCGTGTTCGAGCGGATCGGCGTCGATGGTAATCGTGGCCTGGTGATTGGCGGGGAAGGTCCAGTTGACGGCAGTGTTCTGGCTGGCCTTGCTGCCGCACCAGATCAGGAGGTCGGCTTCGGCAATCAGCGCGGTGGCGGCAGCCGAACCCAGGGGATTGAGCACACCGGCGGCGTAAGCCCGCGTTTCCGGCACGCTGCCCTTGCCGGACAGGCTGGTCACGACCAGCGGCTGCAGGCGGTCGGCCAGCGCCGTCAGGGTTGGCGCCGCGCCGGACGCGTGCACGCCGCCGCCGGCGATGATGGCGGGACGCCGGGCCTTTTCAATCAGGCGCGCGGCCCGCTGCACATCGCTGTCTGGCGGCTGGAAGCGGATCGACGGCGCGTAGCGGCTGCGTTCGTCGATCAGGATGGGCTGGGTATCGTCCCATTCCGCATCCATGATGTCATGCGGGACGATCAGCGCCACCGGTCCCGGCCGGGGCGAGGTGGCGATGCGGAAGGCCGTGCGCACCAGGTCGGGCAGGGCGCTGACCGATGGCACGGAAAACGTGGCCTTGGTGATCGATTGCAAAAAGGTTTGCTGGTCGAAGCCTTGCGAGGCGACACCCTTGGCGCGCAGCGACAGCCAGTCCAGCGGCAGTTCGCCGACGATGGCAATCATGGGGATGGACGCGTTGAGCGCTTCCACCAGGCCGTCGGGCAGCTTGGTGGCGCCGGGGCCGACCGTGACGTCGCACACGCCGGGCTTGCCGGTCAGGCGCGCATAGGCGTCGGCCGCATAGCCGGCGCTGCGCTCGTCGCGCACCAGGATGTGCTGGATGCGCGGGGCGCGCCGCTGAATACCATCGTGCAGCGCCGTGGTCTGGCCACCGGGCATGCCGAAAACATAGTCCACTTGGTGCTGCATCAACATCTCTGCCAACAAGTCGCCGACATGTGCCATGGCGCGATCCTCTCGTCAATGTCAAACCAGATAAAGCGGAATTGTCGCCAACTTAGTTGCCAACTAAGTCGCCTACTAAGGCGCCGGCACGGCCGCCAGCAATGCCATCACCTCACGGTAGCGCGCGAACTTGCGCCGAAACGGCTCGGCCTTCTCCGGCCGCGGTTCAAAGCGCCGGCGCACCTGTACCCATTCGTCGACGGCCGTGTCCAGGTCGCTGTGCATGCCCAGCGCCACGGACGTGCACATGGCAGCGCCCAGCGCGCCCAGTTCGCTGCTGTGTGTCACTTCCACGGGAAGCTCGAGGATGTCGGCGAACATCTGCGCCCAGATCGGGCTTTGCGCGGCGCCGCCAGCCAGCCGGATCACATCCGGCCGGGCGGCGTCAATGCCCGACAGCAGCTGCGTGACGTCCACCTTGTGGGCGAAAGCGATGCCTTCAAAAATGGCGCGCAGCACGTCGCCCAGGCGGTCGGACGCCTGCATGCCGATCAGCGCCGCTGGCATGCCGCCCGGCCCCGAGAACAGAAACGGGAAAAACAGGATGCTGGTGCAGCGGTCCGGCGCCGCGGCGATCATCGCGTTGCAGGCGTCGTAAATGGTGTGGCCGGCGCGCTGGGCCCGTTCGCCTTCCGCGTCCAGGATGCTTTTGCAGAACCATTCCAGGTTGCTGGCCGAGGTGGCGCCGCCTTCCGTCGCCAGGAACAGCTTGCCCAGCGGGTAGGCGCATTGCAGGAACGGCGGCGTGGAGGTCCGTGGCGCGTGGTGCAGCGTCTGGTTGATGCTGAATGTGCCGGCGATGATGTTCATTTGCCTGGGTTGCACCACGCCGGTGGCGATGGCGCCGGCCGCAACGTCGAGCACGCCACGCACCACCGGCGTGCCCGCCAGCAGGCCGGTCAGGCGGGCGGCTTCCAGTGACACCTTGCCGGCCACTGCCAGCGACGGCGCCACCTCCGGCAGCTTGCCACGCCAGGCGGCGAGGCCCAGGTCGCCGAACATGTCTTCCACGTAGCGTTCGTTGCGGATGTCGTACAGGCCGGAGACGCCGGCGTCGCTGGGGTCGGTGGAGAGGTCGCCGCACAGCTGGCAACGCAGGTAATCCTTGCACAATAAAACGCTGCTGGCGCGTGCAGCCACACCTGGCTCGTGCCGGGCCAGCCAGGCCATCAGCATGGTCGACTGGCCCGCCCAGATGCGCTGGCCGATGCGCGGTGCGATCATCACGGCGCGGCCATCGACCTGCCATTCCCGCACCAGCGCGGCGCAGCGTGCATCGGTGGACAGGATGCCGGGGCGGAGCGGCTGGCCTGCGCCATCGACCACGTACAGCCCGGAGCCGTAGCCGGTGACGGACACGCCGGCCACGCTGCCAGCTGGCACGGCCGCTTTTTGCAGCACGTTGCGCATTGCTTCGGCCGCTGCTTGCCACATGCAGGACGCATCCCGTTCAGTATGGCCCGGGCCGGGAAACAGCATCGGCTGGGCGCTGCGCACGCACGCTACTTCCTGTCCGTGGCCATCGAATAGTGCCGCCTTGAGCATGGTCCCGCCCGCGTCCAGGCCGATGAAATGGTGTTCCATTGTCTCCTCCAGGAGGGACCCGGCGCCGTCTGTGCGGCACTCACCGGGGGCATGCATTTTTGATTGCTCTGGTACCTTTGGCGCTTGGTAAAACATGTAATGATAAGTAGCTTGAACCCATCACATCACGGCGCCATATGGTTGTCAATACGTTTTGACTAAAAATAAATAAACCTTTGACGTGCCTTCGCGGGGTTACCATTCCATGGCGCTCCGGTGCGGCAGTGCTGCATACTGGCGCGTACCTGGCCGATCATTTCGTCGATTGCCTGTACTGACAAGTCAGGCAGGTGACAGCGAAAACGGCGGGCGGCGCCGGGCCACCCACGATGGAGGAGCGTGATGCGAACTCGCAGCGAACTGCTCGCGCAATTGCGCCAGCTGGAGACGGTGGACGTGCTGGTCATTGGTGGCGGCATCAACGGCGTGGGCGTCTACCGCGACCTGGCAGCGCAGGGCCAGGCCTGCCTGCTGGTGGAGCGCGGCGATTTCTGTTCGGCCACCAGTTCGGCGCCGTCAAGGCTCATCCATGGCGGCCTGCGCTACCTGGAAACGGGCGAATTTCGCCTGGTGCGCGAATCGGTCGAGGAGCGCAACCTGTTGTTGCGCAATGCGCCGCACCTGGTCAAGCCACTGTGCACCTGGGTGCCGTTGACCAGCTGGAGCGGCGGCGCGCTCTCGGCGGGTCCCCGTTTCCTGCGGCTGCTGCGCACCCCCGGCAAGAAGGGCGGCGTGGTCGTCAAACTGGGCCTGATGGCGTATGAACGGTTTGGCAAAGCCACCCAGTCGATGCCGGCCCACCGCATGCTGGGTAGAGCGGCAGCGCGCCGCGAGGTGCCCGGCCTGGCGCCGGCGATTTGCGCCGTCGCAGAATATTACGACGCGCGCATTACCCATCCGGAACGCCTGACGGTGGAGTTGGTGGGCGATGCCGAGCACGACTGCGCGGCGTCGATGGCGATTCCGTACCTGGCGGTGGCGGGCCTCGCCGATGGCGGGGTGCAACTGCGGGATACGCAAAGCGGCGAGCTGTTCCTGATCCGTCCCGGCATCGTTGTCAACGCGGCGGGCGCGTCAGTCGATATCGTAGGCGGCCACATGGGCATCGAAGGCCGTTTAGTGGGTGGGACGAAGGGCTCGCATCTGGTGCTGCACAGCCCATGGCTGGAACAGTCTATTGGCGGGCGCATGCTGTATTTCGAAACGTTCGACCACCGCGTCTGTCTCGTCTACCGTCTCGAGCAGGATCTGTTCCTGTTGGGCACCACCGACCTGCGCACGGAAAGTCCCGACGACGTGGTCTGCTCCGAAGCTGAAATCGATTACCTGTTTGGCGTCCTGGAACAGGTGCTGCCTGGCGTGCCCCTGTCACGCGAGATGATTGTCTTTCGTTTTGCCGGCGTGCGCCCGCTGCCGTTCGCCAACGATGGCGCAGCTGGCGCCATCAGCCGCGATCATTACCTGCAGGAGTTTCCGGCGACAGGGCAGCGGCCGTTTCCGGTGCTGACGCTGGTCGGCGGCAAGTGGACGACTTACCGCTCGTGCGCGGAAATGATTGCCGATGCGGTGCTGCTGCGGTCAGGCAAAAAGCGCGTGGCCGACACGCGCGACCTGAAGATCGGCGGCGGCCTGGGCTGGCCGGGCAGCGACCCGCTCGCAACGCTGGCCGCATCGCTGTCGCGGGCCACCGGCATCGCGCCAGAGCGCGCATTTCAGCTGGCCGAGCGCTACGGCGGCGCCGCGCTGGCGGTCGCGAGGGCGGTCGCCGCGGCGGATGACCGCGCCATCGATGGCGCCGCGGCGTACAGCGTGGCCGAAATTGGCTACCTCGTGCGCCACGAACGTGTCACCTGCCTGGCCGACCTCGTGCTGCGGCGCACGCTTGCAGCGATCGGCAACCGCATCAATCCAGCCATGATGGAAGATTGTTCGCGCATTGCCGCGCAGGTGCTGGGCTGGGATGAACCGCGCCGCCAGGTCGAACTGGCGCAAACGTGGCAGCTGCTGCGGGAGCGCCACGGCGTGGCCGACGACACCGGCCCGTCGACCGGGCCTCCGCCTGCTTCACCGCTTCGCACGGACACCACGCCAGGCCGCATCCGCGCGGAATACCGGTGACGCCATCAATTGGCACACCGTTGAACCGGCATTCGCGCCAGGCGCCCGGGCGGCCGCTGTGGGCGCAGGTGAAGTCGTCGCTGATCCGCATGATCATCGACGACAAGCTGGGCGACCATGCCAGGCTGCCGTCGGAACAGGCACTGTGCGCGCAGTTCGGCGTCTCGCGCACGGTGGTGCGGGAAGCACTGAACCGGCTCGTCGTCGAGCGGAAAATCTACAAGCTGCAGGGCAAGGGCGCGTTTGTCGCGTCGCAGCGCGAAGAGCAAAGTTTTTTCAGCACGACCACGATGGGTTTCAGTGGCGATTTTTCCGGCCGCGATAATGCTGTCGCGCGGCGGGTGCTGGAGCAGCGCACCCTGCAGCCAGGTGAACGGGTGCGCAAGATGCTGCGCCTGGCCGAAGGCGAGAACGCCACCCAGCTCTCGCGCGTGTTGATTGTCGATGGCGTGCCCCGCATGGTGGTGCACAGCTTTTTTCCGGCAGCGCTGGTGCCGGGACTGGACCAGATGCCGTTTGAAAGCCGCTCGCTGTACGACACCCTAGGCAAGCAATATGGCATCGTGATGCACCACGCCGACCGCTGGATCGAAGCGGCGCTGCCGTCGGCGGAGGAAGCGATCCTGCTGGGCATTGCCGTCGACACGCCGCTGCTGGCCATCGAGTCGCTGGCCTGGTCCAAGGCCGGCGACCCGATCGAGTTTTATTACGGCGTGTATTGCAGCGCGCAGGCGCGGGTGCACATCCGCGTCGAAAGCCGCTGAGCTGGCTTTTTATTCGACAATCACCTTCCACAGCTGCGTCGGCAACGCGGCCGGCGCGTCAGGCTTGAAGAACGCCGAATCCTGGATGTGCGACGTGGTCAGGTAAATCGTCCCGTCCGGCCCTTGCGAGAACGTGTCAGGCCAGCGCAGCCGCTCATCCTGTATCACTGTTTCCAGGGGCGCCGACGGCCCTTGTGACAGGTCGCGCGACTTGACGGCGTTGTCCTGGGGCGCCGTGATGTACATGCGCTCGGTGCCGCTGGCGATCAACAGGCCGTCGGCCACGCCGTTGCGGCCGAAGTTTTCCACCTGGCCGCTGACGTCCTCGCCCTTGCATCCTGCGCCAAGGAGCACGGATGTGGCGATGCGGTACAGCGTGTCGCCCTTGATCGCCTGCCAGTACAGGTATTGGCCATCGCTAGAGAGCGCGATGCCGTCGGCCGAGAATTCGATGCCGCGCCCGTCGGGGCGGCGCAGCGGCTGGCCGTCAGCTGTCACCACCAGGCCTTTCTTGACTTGCGTGGTCGGGTCGCCATCGAGCACGCGCACCGTTTTGCCGCTGGCCAGGTCGACCACCAGCAGCGCACCCTGCGCGCCGGAGTCGGTGATGAACGCGGACGCGCCGTCATTCGAGAAGCGCACATCGTTCAGGTAAGAGCCCTGGGGCGCCGCGTCTTCATCGAACAGGATTGTCTGCACCACCGTATTGGTGTCGAGGGAAATCGCGACGAGCTTGGCGCCGCCGGCGACCAGTTGCGCCTGCGCCGGCGCGGCCGGGTCGAGCACCCATAGTTTGCCTCGGCCATCGGCCACGATGCTCTGCACGCAGACCCAATGGTCGCCTGGCGTGACCTCGTCCTTTTTTGCATTGCGCCAGGCGTTCCATTCGGCGTCAGGATAAGCCGTGACCGTACCATCAGGCGTCAGTTCGGCGACCGAGACGGCGGTGTCCTCGGTCCAGCGGGGGAAGTTGACGAAGACGCGGCCGGTCTCGGAGACGCTGATGCCGGTGACCTGGTGGTCGAATTGTTTGACGAGTTCAATGCGAGGGCTCATGTGGCGATTCCTTTTTGATGGTGGATTGTTTTGGTTTGCCTGGCGCGTTTGACCGACTTCGCGGGTTTGCTTGGCTTGGCAGGTTTGGTCTTGCCTGACGCCGTCGCCATGCTCAGGCGCTGCTGCAGCATGGCCAGGACCGCGGCTTCTTCCGGACGCAGCGCGTGCAGGTCTTTGACCAGTGCTTCTTCAGACGTGGTGCGCAGGGCTTCGAGCACGCTGCCGTCCAGGTACGCTTCCAGCACGGCCGGGTGCACATAGCACTTGCGGCAGATGGTCGGCGTGTTGCCCAGCCGGGACGCCACCGATTCGATGGCGCGCACGATGTTCTTCTTCGCCTGCGTCTCCGAATCGAATTTTTCGAATTCCTGCAGGGCCAGCGCTGCCAGCACGGTGCCCGACCAGGTGCGGAAATCCTTGGCGGTATATTCCTCGCCAGTGATCTGGCGCAGGTAGTCGTTGACGTCGGACGAGTCGACGCTGTGCCGCTCGCCATCCGCGTCGAGGTACTGAAACAGTTCCTGGCCCGGCAGCTCGCGCGTGCGGGCGATGATCTTTGCCAGGCGCCTGTCGTGCAGTTCGATATCGTGAAAGACGCCGCTCTTGCCGCGGAAGTGGAACGCGATGTCGCTGCCCTCGACCTTGACGTGGCGGTCGCGCAGCGTCGTCAGCCCGAACGACTTGTTGGTGCGCGCGTATTCCTCGTTACCGATCCGCATCATGGTCGCTTCCAGCAGGTAGACGATGGTCGCCAGCACCTTGTCGCGCGGCAGGCCGGGCAGCTTCAACGCCCGGTCGACCTCGGCGCGGATCGCGGGCAGGGCCTTGCCGAAGTTGAGCATGCGCTCGTATTTGACATCGTCCCGCACTGTGCGCCATTTGGCGTGATAGCGGTACTGCTTGCGGCCTTTGGCGTCGCGCCCGGTGGCCTGCAAATGCCCGTTCGCCTGCGGGCAGATCCAGACATCCGTCCAGGCCGGGGGAATCACCAGCGCCTTGATGCGCGCCAGCGTTGCCTCGTCGGTAACCGGCGCACCACTGGCATCGAAAAATTTGCCACTGTCACGGCGGATGCCAGGTTTGGTGTCGTTCACATAGCGCAAGCCGGCTGCCTTCGCGGCCGCCGGCGGATCGGCGTTCGGGATGGGGTGGGCAGCTTCGAATGGTTCAGTAGGCATGGCGTCTCCGTCTGCAGGTGCTGCCGGGCGTGGCGCCACCTGGAAGACGACGATCCTACGCGACTGCCGCGTGCACACTGTACGGGGTTTAACACTGCGCGAAGCACGAGGCCGCCGAGGCGGTCAACGCCGAGACAATGCTGGATCAGCGATAGCGCGCCTCGACCAGGTCGACTTCGCGCATCAGCTTGCGGCCAGTTTCATCGGAAATTTTGCGGTCCCTGACCAGTGCCGTCAACGCGTCGCGCTCGGCCTGCAGCGTTGCCAGCCGCAGCTTCTGCTCGGTGGAGTCGGCCACGCGCAGCTTGTCCTTGTCATTGCTGTTGGCCGCGCCGCCCCCGAGGCGATGGCGATAATTGGCCTGCATGTGCGCGAGCGCATTTTCGTGGATCTCGGCGTATTCGTGCTGGTGGTCGCGCATTTCTTCGATGCTGTCGAGCTTGGCCATGGCAGCCAACGCCGCCGCGCGCCGGCCCAGGGTTTCCTCGGCGTCGAGCGGATTATCGTCCGGCAGTTCCAGGCCGCGGAGCAGGCGCGGCAACGCCACGCTGGCCAGGACCAGCGACACCACGATGACTGCCGTGGCCATGAAGATGGCCAGGTGGCGGCCGGGGAAGGGCGCGCCGCTGGACACGGCAAACGGCAGCGTCAGGATACCGGCCATCGTGATCCCGCCGCGCACGCCGGCCACCGATGTGGCCAGCACCAGCCGGAAGCGCGGCCGCGGCGGGTCCGGATTGCCCTGAATGCGCGCCTTGTACAGCGAGATGCGCAGCGACACCCACACCCAAACGAAGCGCAGCAGCATCAGGCCGAGCGAGATGGCCAGCGCATTCATGATGAGCCAGAACGGGTGGATGCGGGCGGCCGACCCCGGCGCACCGATCGCGCCGATGACGATGTCCGGCAGCTGCTCGCCCAGCAGCACGAACATCACGCCGTTGAGCGTGAACTGGATCGTGTCCCAGACGGCCGTGCGCTGCACGCGCGTGCTGGCCAGCGCACGGCCCTTGAGTTCGACGTAGCTCATGGTGATGCCGGCGGCCACCGCCGCCAGGATGCCGGACGCGCCGATGGCTTCCGCCACCAGATAGGCGCCGAACGGCATCAGCAGGTTGATCAGGATGGGCGAGCTGGATTCTTCACCGAAGCGGCGCACCAGCAAGGTCTGGCCACGCGTGATGACGGCGGTGACCGCGACGCCGGCGGCAATGCCGCCCAGCGCCACCCAGACAAACGTCAGCGATGCCGACGCCAGCGAAAAGTGGCCCGTCACGGCGGCGGCGACCGCAAAGCGGAAGCACACCAGGCCGGTGGCGTCGTTGAGCAGAGATTCACCTTCGAGGATGTGCTGCAGGCGGCGCGGCATTGGCACGCGCTTGGTGATCGACGTCAGCGCCACCGGATCGGTCGGCGCCACGATGGCCGCCAGCGCAAACGCCACCGCCAGCGGCAGCATCGGCAGCAGCCAGTGAATCAGGAAGCCGGCGCCGACGACGGTGAACAGCACCAGGCCGAATGCCAGCTCGAGGATCACGGCCTTGTCGCGGAACAGGCCTTCCTTGGGAATGCGCCACCCATCGAGGAACAGCAGCGGCGGCAGGAACAGCAGGAAGAAGATATCGGGTTCGAGGGTGACCCCGTGCTGGAACACGCCTTCGATGATGGCGCCGAGCATGATCTGGGCCAGCGGCAGCGGCAGCGCGAACGGCAGCATGCGCACCAGGTAGCCGCTGGCAACGACTGCCAGCAACATGGCCAGGACTAATTCAAGAGACGCCATGTGCGGTACTCCGTGACAAACAAGACATCATAAGGGATGCACGAAGATGATGGCTGTCGCGTTGCATCGTTGACGCTCGTTAAACACTCCCCCGCACCACGGACCGCTGATCCGCTTTCGCCAGCACCTCCGTCAGCTGCGCCGTGCTGACCGGCTTGACCAGGTAGTGATCGAACCCTGCGGTGCGCGCGATATCGCGGTCCTGCTGGCGGCCGTAGCCGGTCATCGCGACCAGCATTGCTTCAGACACCGAGGGATTGGCGCGCAGGCGGCGCGCCAGTTCGTTGCCGTCAAAGTCGGGCAGGCCGATGTCGAGCAGGCACGCATCGGGTTTGAACACCGCCGCCAGTGCCAGCGCATCGCCGGCGTTGTAGGCCATTTCAACTGCATGCCCGGCCGCGGTAAGGAAGAGCTGCAGCGTGTGCACGGCATCGACATTGTCGTCGACGACCAGGATGCGCATCGGCGTCGATTGCTGCGCCACGCTGCGCACGGCCGGTTCCGGACGGTGCAGGGGGACGCCGCCTGCGTCGTGCGCGTGGCGCGGCAGGCGCACCGAGAACGTGCTGCCGGTGCCGGCGCCGTCGCTGTGCGCTTCGACCGAGCCGCCATGCAGTTCGACCAGGCTGCGGGCCAGCGCCAGGCCCAGTCCCAGGCCGCCCTGGGTCCGGTCGGGCGTGCGTTCGGCCTGCGTGAACAGGTCGAACACGCGCGCGACCAGCTGCGCATCCATGCCGATGCCGTCGTCGCTGACGGTGAGCAGGTAGTTGGCGCCGTCGGCCATCAGGCGCAGGTTGATGCGGCCGCCCTCGGGCGTGTACTTGGTGGCGTTGTTCAGCAGGTTGGCCACCACCTGCACCAGGCGCTTGTGGTCCCCGGCCACGAGCGTCGGTTCCGGGGGCACGTCGATGACGACGCGGTGGCGGCGCGTGGCGATCAGGGGCCGGATCTGTTCGGCGGCGTCGTCGACGACGCTGCGCAGGTCCAGCACCTGCGACGACAACGCCACCAGTCCGCGCGTGACGCGCGAGACATCGAGCAGGTCGTCCACCAGGCTGGTCATGTGTTCGACCTGGCGCGCGATGATGGCGCACGTCTGGCTGATCTGCGCGTTATCCGAATGCAGCAGCTTCAATAAATGCGCGCCGGTGCTGATGGGCGCCAGCGGGTTGCGCAGCTCGTGCGCGAGCATCGCCAGGAATTCATCTTTCCTCTGGTCGGCTGCGCGCAGTTCGCGTTCGGCAGCGCTGCGCGCGCTTTCCTTCTTTTGCAGCGCGCCGGCCATGTCGTCGATGGCCCGCGCCAGGCTGCCGATTTCTTCGCCGCCGTACGCGATGCCGGAGCGCGCATCGAGCTTGCCGGCGGCAATGCTTTCGGCCGTGCCAGTCAGTTTGCGCACGCGCCGCACGATCAATACGTCGCCGACCAGCCACGCCGCCAGCAGCGCCAGCAGCGTCGTCGCGACCAGGCCGAGGAGGGACGTCATCTGGTCATGGCGCGCGGCGGCCACGATGTCCGCCAGCGGGATGCCGATCGTCAGCATGTAGTCCGACAGGGCCGGGGTTCCCACGCGCGCGATCGCATGCAGGCGCTCGACGCCATCGTCGCCCATGATGGTCAGCGGGGCGCCGTCGGGCCGTTGCATGCCCACGGCCAGGGGGCCGGTCAACCGGGTACCGAACCACCGTTCGGGGTCGGGCCGGCGCGCGATGATATTGCCGCGCGCGTCAGCCGTGGCCAGCACGGAGCCGGTCGGCAGGTTGACCTCGTTGATGAAGGTGTCGAGGCCGGCCAGGTCCATCGCCGCGAACACCACGGCGACCACCTTGCCGCCACGGTCGATCACGGGATAGGTGAGGTTGATGGTGTGCTTCTTGATCACGCGTCCGAAGACATAATCGCCGGCGATGAACCGGCGCTCGAGGATCGCGCGCTTGAAATGGGACCGGTCGCCCAGGTTCACCGGGTGCAGCAGCGGCACGGCGCTGCAGGTCACGTCGCCATTCAACTGGATCAGGCCGAAATTGACGTAGCCCTCATTGCGGTCCATGACGTCGGCCAGCAGCTGACTGCACTTCTGCGGCGTCGACAGCAGGTCCGGCACGCTGGCCAGGTCGACCAGGATCTGGCGCGCGCCATCGATCGACTGCGCTTCGTTGGCGGCGGCAAGGCTGGTGAGGCGGCGCAGGTTCTGCTCGGATTCGTGGATCGCGTGTTCGCGTTCGCGCATGCCCGACAACACCGTCATGATCGCGATCGGTGTGATGGCCAGTGCGACGAGCAGCATCAGCCGGCTGCGCAAGCCGTTCAGCCGGCCGGTGAAGTCAGCGTGCTGCATGGCGTCGTCGTGCCGGGCTTGTGCGGAACCGGTTAAAAATCATCATCTGTTGGTTGTCCGGGTGGTGTGGAAGTTCACAATTTAGTTTCCTGATTGTACTAAAACCCGGGCGTGAGCGATACGCCGGCAGCCGGAATTGCACAAACAGTTTATATTTCAACTAATTTGTGCGGCAATGGCATGCCGGACCCGCGTTAAACTTCAATAAAACACATCCAGGAGACGCCATGAAGATTGTCTGCGTGGGTGGTGGCCCGGCCGGCCTGTACGCCGCACTGCTGCTGGCCCGGCACCATGAAGTGACCGTTGTCGAACGCAACGCGCCCGGCGAGTCGGTGGGTTGGGGCGTGGTGTTTTCCGACCAGACGCTGGACCGTCTCGTTGCGGCGGACGCGCCGAGCGCCGACGCGATCTTCCAGGCTTTCCACCACTGGGACGCCATCGACGTGCACGTGAAAGGACGCGTGGTGCGCTCGCACGGCCACGGTTTTTGCGGCATCGGGCGCGATCGCCTGCTGCAGGTTTTGCAGCAGCGCTGCCGCGACGCGGGTGTGCGCCTGGTGTTCGGCCAGCTTGACACCGACGACCAGGCGCTGGCGGCGCAGTACGGAGCGCACCTGGTGCTGGGCGCCGACGGTATCCACAGCCGCATCCGCGCGCGTTACGCCGCCACGTACGCGCCCGTGATCGAGCAGCGCGACTGCCGCTTCGCATGGCTGGGCACCACGCGCCCGTTCGATGCCTTCACGTTCCTGTTCGCCGAGACGGCGCATGGCTGGTTCCAGGCGCATGCCTACCAGTACGATGGCAGCATGTCGACGTTCATCGTTGAAGCGCCGCGCGCGGTGTGGCAGGCGGCAGGGCTGGACCGGATGGCGGCGACGGAGGCGGTGGCGTTCTGCGCACGGCTGTTCGCGCACCACCTCGATGGCCGCCCGCTGCTGCACAAGGAGGTCGCCCCAGGCAGTGCTTTGTGGACCACGTTCGACCGCGTCGCCTGCAAGAACTGGGTGCATTGGCAGCGTGATGAGACAAGCGGTGGCGGGCGCCCGGTCGCGGTGGTGCTGATCGGCGACGCGGCGCACAGCGCGCATTTTTCGATCGGCTCCGGCACCAGGCTGGCGCTGGAAGACGCGATCGACCTGGCCACCGCGCTGGCCGGCGTGGATGACGATGTCGATGCCCTCGCCACCGCGCTGGAAACCTGGCAGGGCCAGCGGGCGGTGGAGGTGGCGCGGCTGCAAAGCGCGGCGAAGAATTCGATGGAGTGGTTTGAAAACGTCCAGCGCTACAGCGCCATGGAGCCGGAGCAGTTCGCGTACTCGCTGCTTACGCGCAGCCAGCGCCTGTCGCATGAAAACCTGCGGCTGCGCGATCCGGCGTATGTGGCGCAGTACGAACAATGGCTGGGCGCGCGGGCGTTTGCCGCTGCCGGCCTGCGTTTTCCCGATGCGCCCGCATCCCCCGTGCCGCCAATGTTCCTGCCGCTGCGCGTGCGCGGCGCGCTGCTCAAGAACCGCATCGTGGTCTCGCCGATGGCGCAGTATTCGGCGGTGGACGGCGTGGTGGGCGACTACCACCTGGTGCACCTGGGCGCGCGCGCAATGGGCGGCGCCGCGCTGGTGATGGCCGAGATGACATGCGTGTCGCTTGATGCGCGCATCACGCCTGGCTGTCCTGGCCTCTACACCGACGCACACACCGCAGCCTGGCGCCGCGTCACCAATTTCGTGCACGCGTCGACCGATGCGTTGATCGGCGTGCAGCTCGGCCACGCTGGCGCCAAGGGCTCCACTCGGCGCGGCTGGGAAGGCATCGACCAGCCGCTGGCCGCCGGCAACTGGCCGCTCGTGGCGGCGTCCAGCATGCAATACATTGTGCACGTGTCGCAAACGGCGCGCGCTGCCACCGCGGCGGATCTGGCGCGCATCCTGGACGATTTCGTGCGTGCCACGCATGCGGCCAATGCCGCCAATTTCGACTGGCTGGAACTGCACTGCGCACACGGCTACCTGCTTTCGGGTTTCATCTCTCCGCTGACGAACCGGCGCGGCGACGCGTACGGCGGCAGCCTGGAAAACCGCTGTCGCTTCCCGCTTGAAGTGTTTGCCGCGGTGCGCGCGGCCTGGCCGGCGGACAAGCCGATCAGCGTGAGGTTGTCCGCGCACGACTGGGTCGAAGGCGGCATCACGCCGGACGACGCGGTGTGCATCGCGCGGTTGTTCCGGGCGGCCGGCGCCGACATGATCGACTGCTCGTCGGGACAGGTGAGCAAACTCGAACAGCCGGTGTACGGGCGCATGTACCAGGCGCCTTTTTCCGACCGCATCCGCAACGAGGCCGGCGTCAGCACCATCGCGGTGGGCGCCATCTACGAAGCCGACCACGCCAACAGCATCATCGCGGCCGGACGCGCCGACCTGTGCGCGGTGGCGCGCCCGCACCTGGCCAACCCCGCCTGGACGTTGACGGAAGCGGCGAAAATCGGCTATCACGCGCAGCCATGGCCGGTGCAGTACCTGCCGGCCAAGCTGCAGCTGGAGCGAAATTTTGAACGCAACGTGGAGCGCTGAAATGGATAATCCGACATCCGCGCTGGCCCACTATGTGGCGCGTCATTTCCTGTTTTCCGTTGACAGCGGCGTGGCCACGTTGACGCTCAACCGTCCGGAGCGCAAGAACCCGCTGACGTTCGACGCCTACGCGGAACTACGCGACCTGTTTCGCGCACTGGCCGCCGCCACTGATGTGAAGGCGGTGGTGCTGACCGGCGCCGGCGCCAATTTCTGCTCGGGCGGCGATGTGCACGAGATCATCGGCCCGCTGACGACCATGGCGATGCCCGCACTGCTGGACTTCACGCGCCTGACCGGCGCCGTGGTGCAAGCCATGCGCGCGTGCCCGCAGCCGGTCATTGCCGCCATCGACGGCGTGTGCGCCGGCGCGGGCGCGATGCTGGCGCTGGGGTCGGATTTGCGCTACGCCACCGCGCGCAGCCAGACCGCGTTCCTGTTCACGCGCGTCGGCCTGGCTGGCTGCGACATGGGCGCCTCGGCGCTGCTGCCGCGCGTGATCGGCCAGGGCCGCGCCGCCGAGCTGCTGTACACGGGACGCACCATGGACGGCGTCGAGGCCGAGCGCTGGGGTTTCGTCAATCGCCTGTGCGCGCCGGAGACGGTGCTGCCTGATGCGCAGGCAATGGCAGCCAGCTTCGCGGCCGGTCCCACGTTCGCGCACGCCATGACCAAGAAAATGCTGCACCAGGCGTGGGACATGGGCGTGGATGCCGCCATCGAAGCGGACGCGCAGGCGCAGGCGCTGTGCATGGCCACCGCCGACTTCCAGCGCGCGTATCAGGCGTTTGCGGCGCGCACCGTGCCGCGCTTCGAAGGCAACTAGCGTGGCGCCGGCACATTTTGCCCACCTGGACTGGCCCTTTTTTGACAGCCACCATGGCGCGCTGGCGCAGGAAGTCGATGTATGGGCCGCGGCCAATATCACGGACGCACACGGCGTCGACGTCGATAACGCGTGCCGCACGCTGGTGGCGCAACTGGGTGCGGCCGGGTGGCTGCATCATGCTGTGCCGGGCGAATCGCCTGGTGGCATCGATACGCGCGCCATCTGCATCATCCGCGAAGTCCTGGCGCGCCATGCCGGGCTGGCCGATTTCGCGTTCGCGATGCAGGGCCTGGGCAGCGGCCCGATCACGCTCTTTGGCAGCGCCGCGCAACGGCCATCGCCGCGTTTGCGCTGTCGGAGCCGGGCGCCGGATCGGACGTCGCCGCCTTATCCTGCGCGGCCAGGCAGGAGGGCGACATGTACGTGCTTGACGGCGAAAAGACGTGGATCTCGAACGGCGGCATCGCCGATTTTTACGTCGTGTTTGCGCGCACCGGCGAGGCGCCGGGCAGCCGGGGAATCTCGGCCTTTATCGTCGATGACGCCACGCCGGGCCTGGTCGTGGCCGAGCGTATTGCGCTGATGGCGCCGCACCCGATGGCGCGGCTGCGCTTCGATGCCTGCCGCGTGCCAGCCAGCGCACGGGTCGGCGCCCCCGGCCAGGGTTTTAAAATTGCGATGGCGACGCTCGACGTGTTCCGGACATCGGTCGCGGCGGCCGCGCTGGGGTTCGCACGGCGCGCGCTGGCCGCGGCGGTGCAGCACACCTTGCAGCGCGAACTGTTCGGCCAGAAGCTGGCGGATTTCCAGCTGACGCGAGCGACGCTGGCGCAGATGGCCACGGGAATCGACGCGGCGGCGTTGCTGACCTATCGCGCGGCTTGGGAACGCGATCGACCCGACCCTGGCCCTGGCCGCGGCCGGACCACCGGCGCGGTCGCGATGGCCAAGCTGCAGGCCACGGAAACCGCCCAGCAAGTGATCGATGCGGCGCTGCAGCTCTTTGGCGGGCAGGGCGTGGTCAGCGGCGCGGTGGTGGAAACGCTCTACCGTGAAATCCGCGCGCTGCGGATCTACGAAGGCGCCAGCGACGTGCAGCGCCTGATCATTGCGCGTGAACTGTTGAGCGCGGCCCGCGCTGGCGATGTAGGATGCGCTAACTGAACAGGAGTCGCATGGACTTTTTGCATCCGCCCGGCTGGCCGCGGGCCAAGGGGTATTCGCATGGCGTCGCAGCCCGCGGCCGGACGCTGCACATCAGCGGCATGGTCGGGTGGGACGCCGCCGGCCAGTTCCATAGCGACGATTTCGTCGCGCAGTCGCGCCAGGCTTTGGTCAATATCGTGGCGGTGCTGGCTGACGGCGGCGCACGGCCCGAACATATCGTGCGGCTGACGTGGTACGTCGTCGACCGCGACGAGTACCTGGGTGCGTCGCGCGCACTGGGTGTCGCCTACCGCGAGGTGATGGGTGGCCATTATCCGGCCATGAGCGCCATCCAGGTCGCGGGCTTGATGGAGCCGCGCGCGCGCGTGGAAATCGAAGCGACCGCCATGGTCGACGACAATGCGGATGCAAGGCGGTGAAGGCAAGCCGGCGACCCGGACGCGGTGATTCCTGTCTTTCTGCTATCGTGGACCGAACAGTCACCGACAGCTCTTTTTTGAAAGCACGCCATGGAACACCCACTGATTTATGTTTTTGACGACTTCGACACGGCGCAGAAAGCCCGTGCCGAACTGATCCAATACGGCTTCGACAACGACGCCGTCCAGCTGCGCATCAGCGACGACGAAGCCGGTCCCGTGCAGGGCAATTTCACGGTGGGCGATTCCACGCATGCGACGCCCGGGCACGATTACTCGACCACGTTCGGCACGGTCACCCACCGCGGCAACTGCATGCTGATGATCGCGCCGAGTTCGCCTACCCACTCGGAATACGCCGTTGCGCTGATGGCGCGCTACGGCGTCAGCGATCCTGGCGCACCGGTGACGCCGGCGCCTGTCGCATCGCCGTGATCGCCGTGATCGCCGCCTAGCCCAGCTGGCGGCGGTGGAAACGGATGTGATCGGCAATGAAGGTCGAGATGAAGTAATAGCCGTGGTCGTAACCGTCGTGGCGGCGCAGTTCCAGCTTTTGTCCTGCGCGTTCGCACGCGGCGGCAAACACATCCGGATACAACTGTTCGGCCAGGAACTGGTCGGCCTCGCCCTGGTCGATCAGGATGCCTTTCGGGAACGGCTGCTGGCTTGAGGCTATCAGCGCGCTGGCGTCGTAGTCGCGCCACCGGTCGCGATTCGGTCCGAGGTAGCCGGTGAATGCCTTGTCGCCCCATGGGGCCTGCATTGGCGCGGCAATCGGCGCAAACGCCGAGACCGAACGGAACAGGGTGGGATTGCGCAGCGCCAGCACCAGTGCGCCGTGTCCGCCCATCGAGTGGCCGAAGATGCCGCAGCGCGCCGGATCGGCTGGCAACATCGACAGCACCAGTTCGCGCAGCTCGAGGATGTAACTGTACATGCGGTAATGCTCGGCCCAGGGCGACTCGGTGGCGTCGACATAAAAGCCAGCGCCGGTGCCGAAGTCCCAGCTGTCCGCTTCGCCCGGCACATTGGCGCTGCGCGGGCTCGTATCGGGCGCCACCAGGATCACGCCTTCCTCGGCCGCGAAGCGCTGGGCGCCGGCCTTGGTCATAAAGGTCTCTTCGGTGCATGTCAGGCCGGCCAGGAAAAATACCACAGGCAAGGTCACGCCGGTTTTTACCGGGGGCACGAACACGGAAAAGCGCATCGGCAAGCCAATGGCGCGTGAATCGTGGCGATAAATGCGCTGGGCGCCGCCGAAGCAGCGGTGTTCGTTCAACAGTTCTGGCATCAAAAATATCCTGGATAAAAAAGTTTTAAAGTAGCTGCAGGGCGCCCAGCAGCGCGCCGGCGCCCAGCACCCACAGCAAGTGCAACCTGGTGCGCCAGATCACGGCGCAGCTGGCCAGCGACACCGCCCACAGGGGCCAGTCGGCCGTGCCATGACCGCCGGCGCTGGCGAGGATCCACGCGGTCGCCATCAGCAGCGCGATGACCAGCGGCGCCATGCCTTGCTTGAATGCGCGCACGACCCGCAAATGGCGGTTGCGGTGGCCCCATTGTGATGCGGCATAGGTCAACGCGGTCGACGGCATCAGGATGCCGAACATGGTCACGGCCACGCCGAACACGGCGGCAGTCATGCTGCCGGCATTCAACCCGACATTCCAGCCCATCAGCGCCACAAACAGGACATTCGGGCCGGGCGCCGCCTGGGCAATGGCGATCGAATCATTGAATTGCGCCTGGCTCAGCCAATGGTGCTGCTCGACCAGGAAGCGATGCATTTCGGATGTGGTGGAAATGGCGCCGCCGACCGACATCAGCGATAACAGCAGGAAATGACAGAACAGGTTCAGCCAGTCGTGCCAGGCCATGACCAGGTGCACGGGCGCGCTCATGCGTGCAGGCGGCGATACGCGAGCACGCAGCCCAGGCCGCCCAGAACCAGCATCACATACAGCAGGGGCACGTGCAGCAGCGCCACCAGGACGAAGCCGGCCATGCAGATGGCGATGCTCCAGCCGAGCGGCACCGCATTGGTGCGCAGCGCCACCGCGAGCTTCAGGCCGACCGCGCCAATCAACCCGGCCGAGACAGCCGCCATGCCGCGCAGCGCGCCTTCAACCGCCGGATTGCCGGCGAAGCGGGCGTGCAGCACAGCGAGCAGCAGCACCACGATCAGTGGGCACGCCAGCAGGCCGGCCAGCGCGGTCAGCGCGCCGGCCAGCCCGAACGTGCGCCCCCCATACATCAGCGCCAGGTTGACGACATTGGGACCAGGCATGACTTGCGCCACGGCCCAGTCTTCGATGAACTCTTCATGCGTCAGCCACTGCTTGCGCTCGACCAGCTCGCGCTGCACGACGACCAGCACGCCGCCGAACCCCTGCAGCGCAAGCCAGGTGAAGGCGATAAACAGTTCGCGTAATGACGCAGGGCGCGACGGCGCAGCAGTAGAAACGGCGGGAGGCAGGGGTGGCACGGAGTTCATCGTCGCATTATCCGGCGCGCCAGCCGCCTTGTCCACGCTGGCGCCCCTGGCATGCTGGCGTATGTCAGCCGCCGCCGATCCCCCGCATCACGCGGCCGCTACCGCCGCACTCGGGGCATTCGGTGCCGTCGGCCAGCTTGCCGCTGCCGGAACAACCGTCACAGATATCTTCGGCTGCACCTGGGGTGCCGGGTTTGGCTTCGTCGCCGGGGTTCAATTCTGGGTCAGCAAAATTCGTCATGGTGGGTCTCGCCAGGTAAAAGAAGGTTGGCTTCCAGTGTAGGCCAGGCGCGCGCACGGTGGCGCGCCGCTTGCGCTACAGTAGAGCGCTGCCCAGCTGTAACGGGCGCCGGCAGCGTCTTGTATTGAAGGCTCTGCACCGGTTGTTTTCATGGTTCGATGGGAACTGCCATTGACTTTCGACTGCGATCATCGATACTCCAAAGGCACTTTGCGTATCGATGCCAGTTTTCACTGAGAGGGAACTGCAATGACCGAACCACAATTGCTTGACCGGGATGCGCCCTTGAATGGGCACGCCGAAGCCCGCCACGACGAGGCCCAGCGGGACATCGTCGAGCGCGGCATTTCGATGCAACAAACCAGTAACACGATGAGCGCGGTGGAGTTTTTGAAGTCGCGCGATGTCGGACCAAAAGTGATCGCGCGCGTGTTGCTTGAACCCGAGCGGCGCCGCAGCAGCGACGACGACTAAGCAGAAGTGACTGAAGCGCGTCGGCCTGCGCGCCTGGTGCTTCTTCGATCGGTATCGCAAGGCCGCATGCTCGCCGGCTCCCCACGCCGGCCCAATGTTCCAGTTTTCATCGCCTGTGCATCGTTCGTTGCCATACAGGCCCGCAAACCAATATATAAGTATTAATATTCTGCGAACTTCGGTGCGCCGGGATGGTCGCGTTATGCACAGAAATTTTACTTTGGAAAAATCAAAATAAATCTTGGTGCTTGCGCGCGGTGTCGTGCAAGTCCTTGATTTCATTAGGTTCACGTTTTGCCTTCACAACGGGCATCCTGTTGAAACCCGCCTGAGGACCGCGTTTGGGGCTGTCAAGGGTGGCATTATCCACAAAGTTATCCACACGGTCTGTGGATATTCAAAAAAATGCTTTAAATACGGGTACTTAGATTGCGTCATATCAAGCCGAGCCTGCCACAAGCGGTATTTTAAGATACACCGTTGTCGCGTCTGCTTCGGCGCGTGGGCAAAATAAGCTTGCGGAGCCTAACTGGATAAATGTACAGTGATCGTACTTCACTGTTCCGAGTTTGCCATGTCCGCCGTCCTGCCCGATACCGATACCGCCCAGGCGCCTCCAGACGATCCTTTCGCCGGCCTGAACGCGGAGCAACGCGCGGCGGTCGAGCACGATATCGGCTGCGCGCCGGGAGAATCGCGTCCTTTGCTGGTCATTGCCGGCGCCGGGTCCGGCAAGACGAACACGCTGGCGCACCGCGTGGCACGATTGATCACCAGCGGCGCCGATCCGCAGCGCATCCTGCTGCTGACCTTTTCGCGCCGCGCGGCGAACGAGATGACGCAGCGCGCCGGCAATGTGCTGCACCGCATCCTGGGCCGCTCGAGCGCGCAGGCCCCGGCCACGCTGCCATGGGCCGGCACCTTTCACAGCATCGGTGCGCGGCTGCTGCGCGAGTACGCGGGCCGCATCGGCCTCGACGAATCGTTCACCATCCACGACCGGGGCGACTCGGAAGACCTGATCGGCATGGTGCGCCATGACATCGGCCTGACGCAGACCGAGAAACGCTTCCCGCTCAAAGGGACGTGCCTGGCAATCTACTCGCGCGTCGTCAACAGCCAGCAGCCCCTCAGCCTGGTCTTGCAAAGTACTTTCCCGTGGTGCAGCGAGTGGGAGGCGCAGCTGAACACCCTGTTTGGCGCGTATGTCGATGCCAAGCAGGAGCAGAACGTGCTCGATTACGACGACCTGCTGCTGTTCTGGTCTGAAATGGCCGCCGACCCCGAGCTGGGCCCCGAGCTTGGCAGTCTGTTCGACCATGTGCTGGTCGATGAATACCAGGATACGAACAAACTGCAGGCCGCGATCATCACCGGCATGAAGCCGTCGGGGCAGGGCGTGATGGTGGTGGGCGACGATGCGCAGTCGATTTATTCGTTCCGCGGCGCCACGGTGCGCAACATCCTCGATTTTCCCAGGCAGTTCAGCCAGCCGGCGTGCCAGATCACGCTCGACCGCAACTACCGGTCCACGCAACCGATCCTCGACGCGTCGAATGCCGTGATTGCCGCCGCGCTGGAACGGCATGCCAAAACGCTCTGGACCGACAAGGTGTCGAGCGCCTTGCCACAGCTGGTGCTCATTCCCGATGAAGCGGAGCAGGCGCGCTGGGTGTGCAACCGCATCCTCGAGCACCGCGAGGCCGGCATGGCATTGACGTCGCAGGCGGTGCTGTTTCGCGCCGCTAGCCACAGCGCCGCGCTGGAGCTGGAGCTGATGCGCCGGAACATCCCGTTCGTCAAATTCGGCGGACTGAAATTCCTTGAGGCATCGCATATCAAGGATGTGCTGGCGGTGCTGCGGTTCGCCCAGAATCCGGCCGGCCGCCTGGCTGGCTTTCGCGTGGCGCAACTTATCCCCGGCATCGGTCCTGCCACCGCCAGCCGCCTGCTCGACGCGGTCGGCCAGAGCGCCGCGCCGCAGGCGGCCATGGAAGCGTTTGCCGCGCCC
>Ga0265780_10001981_pt1 | contig 28352 bp, 25 predicted proteins | sample P1T30metagenome_FD_192432 | JGI IMG/M metagenome (GOLD analysis project Ga0265780, IMG submission 192432) | Plant litter microbial communities from East Loma Ridge, Irvine, California - P1 T30 | ecosystem: Environmental > Terrestrial > Plant litter > Unclassified | place: USA: California...
CCGCGGCATGAACTTCGCCACGTACACGAAGGCGACCAGCGGCGTCGCGCCGGCGTCGGGCACGCACTTCGCGGCGACCAACACCACAACGGCCGGGACCTCGCTGTCCCAGACGGTGGCCCGGCAGACGGCGCCCGGCGAGACCTACACGGCCGTCGTCCACGTCAAGAGCGGCACCGCCGCGCCCTTCTCGGGCCGGCTGGCGCTGTGGGGCCTCGGCGGCACCGCCGAGGCGGCGAGCACGTCGTTCACCACGACGGGTCAGTGGACACGGGTGGAGGTGGCGCTGCCGACGAGGTCGGCGCACAGCCAGCTGAAGTTCGAGGTCTACGAGGACTCCGTGAACAACACGATGTTCCTCGACGCGGGCTCCCTGTACTGATCCCCTCCGCCGGCCCCGGTGCCGCGCCGGGGGCCCGTGACACGGGTCCGCGACGCGGCACCTGGCTAGAATGTCGTGTCGGCCGGAACGAACGATAGGAACAACAATGACCAAGCGCGCCCTCATCACCGGGATCACGGGACAGGACGGCATGTACCTCAGCCGCCTCCTCCTCTCGAAGGGATACGAGGTCTACGGACTCGTCCGTGGCCAGAACAACCCGAAGATCCCCGTGATCGCCGAGTGGGCGCCCGAGGTCAAGATCCTGACGGGCGACCTGCTCGACCAGTCGAGCCTGCTGCGCGCCCTCAACAGCGCGAAGCCCGACGAGGTCTACAACCTCGGCGCCATCTCGTTCGTCGCCTACTCGTGGGAGAACGCACAGCTCACCAGCCAGGTCACCGGCCTCGGCGTGCTGAACATGCTCGAGGCGATCCGTCTCTACGCGGGCGACGACATCGGCAAGGTCCGCTTCTACCAGGCGTCCTCGTCCGAGATGTTCGGCCGCGTGCAGGAGGTCCCCCAGAAGGAGACCACCCTGCTGTGGCCCCGCTCGCCCTACGGCGTCGCGAAGGTCTTCGGCCACTACATGACCATCAACTACCGCGAGTCGTACGGCATGCACGCCTCGTCGGGCGTGCTGTTCAACCACGAGTCGCCGCTCCGCGGACCGGAGTTCGTCACCCGCAAGATCAGCATCGCCGTCGCCCGCATCGCGCTCGGCCTGCAGGACCAGCTCAGCCTCGGCAACCTCGACGCCAAGCGCGACTGGGGCTTCGCGGGCGACTACGTCGAGGCCATGTGGCGCATGCTGCAGCAGGACGAGGCCGACGACTACGTCATCTCGACCGGCGAGACCTACTCGGTCCGCCAGTTCCTCGACATCGCGTTCAACCACGTCGGCATCTCCGACTGGGAGAAGCACGTCTTCCAGGACCCGCAGTTCTTCCGCCCCGCCGAGGTCGACCTCCTCATCGGCGACTCGGCCAAGGCCCGCGAGACCCTCGGCTGGACCCCGGCCACGAAGTTCGAGACGCTCGTGACGATGATGGTCGACGCCGACATGGAGCGCGAGAAGGCCGCGCAGGGCAAGTAAGGCATGTCCCGCGCGCTCGTCACCGGGATCGCCGGTCAGACCGGAAGCTACCTCGCCGAGCACCTCGTGGCCCAGGGCCACGAGGTGCACGGCGTGGTCCGTGGCGCGGGAGGGGCGGACCACGCGCCCCTCGTCGAGAACGGCGTCCCCGCCGAGGCCGTCCTGCACGTCGGCGACCTCACCGACCACGAGCGGATGCGCGCCCTGGTGCTCGACGTGCGGCCGGACGTCGTCGTCAACCTCGCCGCCCTGAGCAGCGTCGCGCAGTCGTGGCGCAGGCCGGTCGAGACGAGCCTGCTCAACGGGACCGCCGTCGCGGCGCTCCTCGCGGCGGTGGCCGAGCTCAACGCCGACGGCGGCGACGCCGGCTTCGTCCAGGCCTCGAGCGCCGAGATCTTCGGGCAGGCGGCCGAGTCGCCGCAGACCGAGACGACCCGTGTCGCCCCCGTCAACCCGTACGGGGCCGCGAAGGCCTACGCGCACCTCCTCGTCGGCGCCTACCGCGCCGCCGGCATGCGGGCCTCGGGAGTCGTGCTCTACAACCACGAGTCGCCCCGCCGACCCGAGCAGTTCGTGACGCGCAAGATCACGGCGTCGGCTGCCCGCATCGCCCGGGGAGAGCAGGACGAGCTCGTGCTCGGCGACCTCACGGTGCGGCGCGACTGGGGCTGGGCGCCCGACTACGCCGAGGCGCTCGCCCTCGTCGCGACGTCCGACGTCGCGGACGACTTCGTCGTGGCGACGGGCGAGTCGCACAGCATCCAGGACTTCGTCGACGCGGCCTTCGCCCGCGTCGGCATCGACGACACGACGGGCCTGGTGCGCAGCGACGCCGAGTTCGTCCGGCCCGTCGACGCGACGGAGCTCCGCGGCGACGCCACCCGCATCCGCGAGGCGCTGGGCTGGGCGCCGACCCGGTCGTTCACCGAGATCGTCTCGGCCATGGTCGACGCCGACCGCTGACCCCGCAGCACCGTCGCGGTGCGACCCGCCGCGCCACCGACCGACCCGAGGAGCACCACCCGTGAGCACCACCGTCCTCCTCGACGCGACCTCGATCCCCGCCGACTCCGGCGGGGTCGGCCGCTACCTCCGTGAGCTGGTGCCCGAGCTGGCGCGCCGGGACGACCTCGTGCTGCACGTGGCGTGCCAGCGGCGCGACGTCGCGTGGCTCGAGCACGACGCCCCGTCCGCCGTGCTGCACCCCGTGCCCGAGTCGACCACCTCGGTCGCGCGTCGGCTGCTCTGGGAGCAGACCGCCCTCCCGCGCCTCGCGCGCCGCGTCCGGGCCGACGTCGTCCACTCCCCGCACTACACGATGCCCCTGCTGGGGCGCGCCCCCCGGGTGGTCACGCTGCACGACGCGACGTTCTTCTCGCACCCCGAGCTGCACGGGCGCCTCAAGGGCCCGTTCTTCCGACGCTGGATCCGCGTCGCCGCCCGGCACGCCGACCGCTGCATCGCCCCGAGCCGGGCCACGGCCGACGAGGTCGGTCGCTGGGCGGGCACGCCGTCGCACCCCGTCGCCGTGTCGTTCCACGGCGTCGACACGGAGCGCTACAGCCCCGCCGGCCGCCGGCTCGAGGCCGAGATGCGCCGCGAGCTCGGCCTCGGCGACGCCCCCTACCTCGCCTTCGTCGGCACGATCGAGCCGCGCAAGAACGTGGGCCCGCTGCTCGACGCGGTGACCCGGCTGGCGGAGCGACGGCCGGATCTGGCACCGCGCCTCCTGCTGGCCGGAGGCCGCGGGTGGGACGACGCGGCGGTGGCGCGCCTCGAGGGCGCGACGCCCGACGACCCCTGGCGCTGGCTCGGCTACGTCGACGAGCGCCTGCTGCCCGCGTTCCTGGCCTCGTCGGCCCTGGTCGCCTACCCCAGCGTGGCCGAGGGCTTCGGCCTGCCGGTGCTCGAGGCCCTCGCGAGCGGCGTCCCCGTCGTGACGACCGACCGGCTCGCCGCACCCGAGGTCGGCGGCGACGTCGCCGTGTACTGCGAGCCCGACGCGGACTCGCTCGGGCGCACGCTCGAGGCGCTGCTCGACGACGAGCCGCGACGCACCGAGCTCGGCGCCCGAGGTCGCGACCGCGCGCTCACCTTCACCTGGCGCCGCACGGCCGCCGAGCACGCCGACGTCTACACGGCCGCGGCACGGAGCGCCTCGTGACGGGCGTCCTCTGCGTCACGGTGACGTACAACCCCGGCGACACCCTCGCCGCCTTCGTCGACTCCCTGCTGCCCGCGGGGTTCCCGCCCGGCCGCCTCCTCGTGGTCGACAACGGCTCGACCGACGGGGCCCCGGAGGCGGTCAGCAGCTCCCACGAGCACGTCACCCTGGTGCGCGCCCCCGGCAACGTGGGCTACGGCAGCGCGGCCAACATCGGCGCCGCCCGTGCCCAGGACGACGAGCAGTGGCTGCTCGTCTGCAACCCGGACACGATCGCGACCCCGGAGACGGTGACGCGCCTCCTCGAGGCCGCCCGGGACGCGCCGCGCGCCGGAGTGCTCGGACCGCGCATCCTCGACCCCGACGGCACCGTGTACCCGTCGGCGCGCGCCCTGCCCTCGATCCGGACGGGGATCGGGCACGCGCTGCTGTCGGGCGTGTGGCCGGCGAACCCGTGGACGCGGCGCTACCAACAGCGCGACGTCTCGTCGTCCGCCGAGACCTCGACGGTCGGCTGGCTGTCGGGGGCGTTCCTGCTCGTGCGCCGCGAGGCCTTCGAGCAGGTCGGCGGCTTCGACGACGACTTCTTCATGTACTTCGAGGACGTCGACCTCGGTCGGCGCATGGCCGCGGCCGGCTGGTCGAACCTGTTCGTGCCCTCGGCCGAGGTGATGCACATCGGCGGCGAGAGCACCGCGAGGGCGGCCGACGTCATGGTGCGGGCGCACCACGCCTCCGCCCACCGCTACATCGCGAAGACGCATCCGGGCCTGCTCTGGCGGCCCGTGGTCGCCGCCGTGGGCGTCGGCCTGCGGGTGCGGGCGGCCCTCAGCATCGCCGCCGGTCGCCGGCACGGCTGACGCGGACGCGGCCCGTCCGGGTCGAGACGGACCTGTCGGGACGGGCCGCCGTCGTCAGCGACCGGACCAGTCGGCCCCGGTCTTCAGCGCGCTCCGCGGGATCGAGAGGGAGCTCAGCGCGGCGTAGAAGCCGGACGCGTTGAGGTTCTTGTACTGCACGCCGACGGCCTGCATGGCGTTGACCATGTCCATGGTCGTCATGTGGCGCAGGCTGCGGACGCCCACCATGCAGACGTAGCCTCCGCCCACCTCGGGCAGGTTGTCGGTGCATCGGATGATCAGCATTGTCGTGTCTCCAGGGGTCGTGTGGTCGAGGACGGCGTCAGCGACGCCAGTAGTCGGCGTTCTGGGTGAGGGAGGCGCGGGGCAGGCCCAGCGAGTTGATGACGGCGTAGAACTGGTTGCGGTTGATCTCGTAGTACGGCACCCCGAGCACGCGCATCGAGTTGATCATGTCGATGGAGTTCAGGTGCCGCAGGCTGCGGACGCCGACGAGGGCCGTGTAGCCGATCGCCTGCTCGTTGAGGGCCTGCGTCGTCCGGATGATGAGGACGTCGGAGTCCTTGTCGACGCCGGTGCTCGTCGGCTTGCCCGCGTAGGAGCCGACGTAGTCGAAGTGCCACGGCTCGGGCCGGCTGAAGCCGTTCCCCGTGGGGTTCCAGCCGTAGGAGGGGGCGTTCGCGTCCATCCAGCGCTTGGCGGTGCTGCCCGCCTGGTCGACGCCGGCGCCGAAGTCGCACGAGATGCCCCAGCCGTGGTTGGACGTGCCGGGGTAGGCGGCGAGGTTTCCCGTGCCGGCCTGGTACTTGTTCCAGTACTCGACCTGGCGGGCGTAGTTGCGGTAGCCCTCGGTGATGGCGAGGGGACGGCCCACCGCGTTCGAGAACGCCAGGCTCATCGAGAGGTACTGGCGGGCGGCGTCGTCGCGGAGGTAGCCCGACCCGGCGACCGAGGCGACGACCGGGATGAGGTACGACGACGGGATCTGGCCGTTCGAGAGGCCGCCCCAGGCGTTCACCTTCGCGGCCTCGAGCGCCTCGGCGACGCTCGCGACGGAGGTGCTCGTCTCGGCGAGGGTGGTGGCGGCGCGGGCGCTTTCGGGTCGCAGGGCGAGGGCGGTGCCGGCGGTCGCCGCACCGACAGCCGCGATCGACAGCAGCTGGCGTCGGCCGAGGCCGCTCACCGCCGTGTCCCCCGGCTCTGCCTGACCAACAGAGGAGTCCATGCTCCCAACATCGCACGGACCCCCGGGGGGACACCACCCCCCGACCGGGGACCGGCCAGAAGGGGGACTAGCCCAGGAGCCCCTGCAGGTACGTGCCGTAGCCGCTCTTGACGAGCGGCGCGGCGAGGGCACGCAGCTGCTCGTCGTCGATCCAGCCGCGACGCCAGGCGAGCTCCTCGATGCAGCCGATCTTGTACCCCTGGCGCTGCTCGATGACCCGGACGTACTCGGACGCCTGCATCATCGACTCGTGGGTGCCCGTGTCGAGCCAGGCCGTGCCGCGGTCGAGCACCTGCACCTGCAGCTTGCCCGCCTTGAGGTACTCCTCGTTGATGGTCGTGATCTCGAGCTCGCCCCGGGGGCTGGGCTCGATGCGCTTGGCGATCTCGACGACGGAGTTGTCGTAGAAGTAGAGGCCGGGCACCGCGTAGTTGCTCTTGGGGTGCTCGGGCTTCTCCTCGATGGACTGCGCCGTGAAGGTGTCGTCGAAGTCGACGACGCCGTAGGCCCGCGGATTCGCCACGTGGTAGGCGAAGATGACGCCGCCGTCGGGATCGGTGTTCGCCCGGAGGCTCGAGCCGAGGCCGACGCCGTGGAAGATGTTGTCGCCGAGCACGAGGGCGACCTTCTCGTCGCCGATGAACTCCTCGCCGATGACGAACGCCTGCGCCAGGCCGTCGGGCGAGGGCTGCACGGCGTAGGTCAGCTCGATGCCCAGGTCGCTGCCGTCGCCGAGCAGCCGTCGGAACTGCGGCGCGTCGTCGGGCGTCGTGATGATGAGGATCTCGCGGATGCCCGCGGAGAGCAGCGTCGACAAGGGGTAGTAGACCATCGGCTTGTCGTAGATGGGCATCAGCTGCTTCGAGATGCCCTTGGTGATGGGGTAGAGACGTGTGCCGGACCCGCCGGCGAGGATGATTCCGCGCATACCTGCCTAGTTCGCAGCTCGGAGCTGCTGGTAGAGGTCCTGGCATTCCTGCCAGGTGGGCAACAGCCCGAGGGACTCGGCCTCGGCCAGCGTCGGCGCCGACGTGTCCTTGGGCGAGAGGAGGATCTCCCCGACGTCGTCGGGGAACACCAGGCCGACGTCGGGGTCGAGGACGCTCAGGCCCTTCTCCCGCTCGGGGTTGAAGGTCTCGGTGACCAGGTAGTTGACGGTGGCGCCCTCGGTGAGGGCGACGATGGCGTGCCCGAGCCCCTCGGAGAGGTAGACGGCCTTGCGGTCGACGTCGTCGATGACGACGCTGTCCCACTGACCGAAGGTGGGCGAGCCCACCCGGATGTCGATCACGAAGTCGATGAAGGCGCCCTTCGGCGCCGAGACGTACTTCGCCTGGCTCGGCGGCACCAGGGCGTAGTGGATGCCCCGGGCGACGCCGCGGGCCGACACCGACGTGTTGGTCTGCTTGAGGGCGAGGGGGTGGCCCACCGCCTCCTGCAGGACGTCGTGGCGGTACTGCTCGAAGAAGACGCCGCGGTCGTCGCCGTGCTGCTTCGGCGTGAACTCCCAGGCCCCGGGTATGGTCAGTTCTCTCGTCTGCACCCCGAGAGTCTAGCAAGGGCGGCCCCGGGCCCGCCGGGCCCCGGACGCCGCCCGCTAGGATCGTCGGGACCGAGCGCGCGGAGGCGCGCACGACGAGCGATGGGGAGCACCGCCCGAGCATGGACGCCGCCAAGATCCGCCATCTGCTGACCGACCTGGCCCGGGTGAACTCGCGGTACGTGCGGGACGGCGACTACCGGAACACCGTCCGGGAACGGCTCGTGGCGATCGACCGCTCCCCCACCGCCGAGGCCGAGCTCGCGGCCTCGGACGCCGCCGCACGGCCCTGGGCCCAGCTGGTCGAGACGAGCACGGCGCTGGCCGGCATCCGCCTCGACCCTGCCGCCGTGCGCCACCTCGACCTGGTGGTCGGCGAGATCCGCGCCGACGCCACCTTCGCGGGCATCTCGACCGCGGTCGTCGCGGGTCGTGCGCTCGCGGACGAGCTCGGGCTGCCCCTGCGCATCGTCATGGTCGGCCACACCACGGGCGGCAACAGCGGCAGCGCCGCCGAGGCCTACGTGGCCTCGCGGTTCCCCGGCATCGAGGCCCGCGTCGTGCCCCGCGAGGCCCTGCTCGACGTCGGCTTCTCCCCCGACGACACGTGGCTGGCCACCCACTGGAAGACGGCCCACGCCGTCGACGTCGCCGTCCGTGCCGGGCGCGTCGACGCCCGTCGGGTCGCCTACCTGGTGCAGGACTACGAACCCGGCTTCAGCCCGTGGTCGACGGAGTACGCCGTCGCGGCGTCCACCTACCAGCGGGGCTTCCAGCCGATCGTGAACTCGTCGCCGCTGCACGCGTACCTCCGCGAGCACCAGGGCCTCGACATCGACCCCGAGCTCGTCTTCGCCCCCGACCTCGACCTCGACCTCCTGCGGCGCGTGGCCGCGGGGCGACGCAGCGACGACGTGACCCGGGTCCTCTTCTACGGGCGTCCGAGCAAGCACCGCAACCTCTACCGGCTCGGGCTCACCGCCCTCAAGATCGCCGCCGGCCGGCTCGCCGACTCCGGCCGTCGGGTCGAGTTCGTCTCGGCGGGCGAGGCCCACGGCGACGTCGACCTCGGCTCGGGGCACGTGCTGCGCAGCCGGGGCACGCTGCCGTGGGACGACTACTTCGAGCTGCTCGCGTCGACGAACGTCGTCCTGTCGCTGCAGTACAGCCCCCACCCGAGCCATCCGCCCTTCGACGCGGCGATCTCGGGCGCCTACGCCGTGACCAACGACTTCGGCGGCACGCGGGGCGGCCTGCACGACCGCATCTCCGCCGTCGCGGCCGAGCCCGACGCCCTCGCCGACGCGCTCGTCGCGGCGGTCCTCCGCGACGCCGCGGACGGCCCCGGCGAGTTCCTCGACGTCGCCCCGGGCCTGCTCGGCGGCGACCTCCGTTCCGCCGTCGCGGCGGCCGCCGTCCGTCTGACGGCCGCCGCCGCGCCCGAGAGAGACCTCGACCGATGACCTCGTCCCGCACCGACCGCACCGACCGCCCCGACCGCCCCGGCGTCACCGTCGTCGTCCCCGTCTACGGCGACCTGCCGTCCCTCCTCGACTGTGTCGCGTCGCTCGTCGAGCACGTCGACGTCGACCGCCACTCGGTGCTGCTCGTCAACGACTGCGGCCCGGACGCCGACGTCATCGAGCGGGCGCTGCTGCAGGCCGTCGAGGGCCTCCGCGGGTTCCGGTACGAGCGCAACGACCACAACCTCGGCTTCGTCGGCACCTGCAACCGTGCCGTCACCGAGCTCGACACGTCCGACCGTGACGTCCTCCTGCTCAACAGCGACACGGTCGTCACGGCGGGGTTCCTCGACGAGATGCACGACGTGCTGTGGGCCGAGCCGCACCACGGGGTCGTCTGCGCCCGGAGCAACAACGCCACGATCGCGAGCCTGCCGTTCCGCCAGGTCCGCCCCGCCGAGCGCACCACGGAGCGCACGCTCGAGGTCTTCGCGCGGATCTCGCCCCTGCTCCCCCGCTGGTACGTCACGCCCGTGGCGATGGGCTTCTGCTTCCTCACCCGCCGGAGCCTCATCCGCGAGTTCGGCCTCTTCGACGACGAGTTCGCCCCCGGCTACGGCGAGGAGAACGACTACTGCCTCCGCGTCAACGCCCACGGCTGGTCGTCCGTCATGGCGAACCGCGCGCTCGTGCTGCACGCGGGGTCCAAGAGCTTCGTCGGCGCGCGCCGCAACGCCCTGCGGGACGCGCACCAGAAGAAGCTGGAGGCGCGCTACCCGTTCTACGGGCAGGCCACCGGCGCCTTCCTCCGCCACGACGTGCACCCGGCCGACCGCTTCGCCGACGCCCTCGTCGACCGGCCGGGCCCGTTCTCGGTCACGCTCGACCTGCGGGGAGCCGCGGCCGCGGGCCTCGACGACGCGACCCGGGACGCCGTGGTGGCCCGCGCCTCCTCGGCCCTGGCCGCCGACGCGACGCTCGAGGTGCTCGCCGACGACGACGCCGTGGACCGGGTCTCGGCCCTGAGCCCGGGCGCGGTCGTGCGGACCGACGCCTCCGACGACCAGATCGTCGCGCTCGGGGTCCTCGTCCCGGGCCTCGTCGACGGCCACCGGCTGCTGCAGGCGAACAGGCGCTACGCAGGCTGGGCGTGCCTGGACCTCGGCCTCGTGCCCGCGGCGACCGCGTGGTCGAGCGAAGGCCCCGCCGCCGGGCGCTCGGTCGTCTCGGCGGCCGTCCGCGAGCACGCCGACGTCGACGTCGCCCTCGACGGAGCGGGTCGGAGCGTGGCCCTCGACGACCTCGCCGGTGCGTGGCGAGCTCACGAGGGCACGAGCCTGAGGGACCGGGTCGCCGCCCTCGAGCGGCGCACCGACAGGCTCGGGCTGGCGGACGCGGTCTCCCGGCTCACCGCCGCGCCGGACGCACGCGCCCAGGCCCTCCGCCGTGACGAGCTGGCCGCGCTCAAGGAGAGCCGGGCCTACCGTCTGTCGCTCGCCCTCGGGCGCGTCGCCCGCCGGACCGGCCTGGCCCGTCGCTGACGTACCCCGGCGCCCCGTCGTGTCCCCCGAAAGAGGAACAGCGGCGGGGGCGCAGGACACCTAGGCTCGCCGTCATGCTCGGCACCGCACGGACCCGTCTCTCCTCCGCCTCGGTCGTGGCCGCGGCCCTCGTCGCCACGGCCCTGCTCGGCCCCGCGGGCGCCGCCCACGCGGCCGCCCCGGCCAGCCAGGCCGAGATCCAGCGGGCCCTCGCCGCCGCCCGCCCCGGCTCGACCGTCGTCGTCGCCGCCGGCACGATCGACGCCCAGACCCTCCGCGTCCCCGCCGGCGTGACGCTGGCCGGCCAGGACACCAACGGCGACGGCCGGAGCGACACCGTCCTCCGGCTCCCCCGCGGCGCGAGCGGCTTCGCCGATCCCGACGACTCCCGGTGGGCCAGCTCGTACGTCGTGCGGCTCGACGGCGCCGGGGCGCGCCTCGACCTCGTCGTCGTCGACGGCAACAAGGCCGGCCAGGGAGCGCTCCGGCCGAGGAGCGCCACGGAGGCGCTGCCGACGTCGCGCGTGCTCGCCCCGGTCCAGGTCCACTGCGACGGCTGCAGCGTCACCCGGTCGGTCGTCGGCAACGCGATCTACGACGGCATCGAGGTGCGCGACGACGACGTCACCGTCAGCGACACCACCGTGCACACCCCGGGCGGCACCGGCATCGTGCTGGACGGCGTGGGGACGACGCCGGTCGTCGGGACCCGTCTCACCCGGGTGCAGGTCGACCGGACGGGCCAGTGGTACCCGACCGTCGGCGCCACGGCCCCCGGCCCCGGGCCGGGCGTGGGAGGCGACTACGTCGTCGGCACCGTCATCGACGGCCTGAAGGCGACCAGGACCAACGGCGACGGCGTCGCCCTCTACACGAACACGTCGAGCAACCACGTGACGGTGTCGAACAGCACGTTCTCCGGCAACCTCAACCACTGCGTGCACCTCGGGGGCGACTACTCGGTCATGCTCTCGAACACGTGCGCGTCGCCGGGCAACCACGGGTTCTTCCTCCGCAGCAACCAGCGGGTCGCCCTGCACCCGACGACCGGCGGACGAATCGTCGGCAACGTCGTGACCGCACCGCGCAACATCGGCGTCGTGGTGCAGGGCGCCGCCTCCGACACGGTCGTCAACCGGAACGTCCTCACGGGCGGTACCTACATCGCGCTCTTCACCGACATCGCGTCCGGTGCGCTCTCGGTCGGGGGGAACACCTTCGCGGAGGGTCCAGGCAAGACCCGCTGCCAGATAGCCACCGCAGCCGTCGTGGCCAAGAGCGTCAGCTACTCGTCCGCGAACCCGAACCGCTTCGACGACGCCAACGCGACACGGATGTGCACGGACGAACGGCAGGCGGTCGCGGGCTGAGGCGGGCACGCTCTCTCACCTCGCTGTCGGCGAGACGGCCCACGGCCCGTCGGCAGGTCAGACCGTCTCGGTGTAGGCGGCGATGACCTCGTCGGCGGGGCCGGTCGCGCGCAGGCGGCCCGCGTCCAGCCACGCGACCTCGTCGCAGAGGTCGCGGACCGTGCCCATCGAGTGCGAGACCAGGATGACCGTCTGCCCCTCGCGCTTCATCTCGCGGAACTTGCGGCGGCAGCGCTTCTGGAAGGTGGCGTCGCCGACGCTGAGGACCTCGTCGACGACGAGGATGTCGGGGGTCACGCTCACGGCCACCGAGAAGCCGAGCCGGACGTACATGCCCGACGAGTAGTTCTTCACGGGCTGGTCGATGAACTTCTCGACCCCGCTGAACGCCACGATCTCGTCGAACTTGCCGGTGATCTCCTTGCGGGACATGCCGAGGATCGACCCGTTCAGGAAGATGTTCTCGCGGCCGGACAGCTCGGGGTGGAACCCGGAGCCCACCTCGAGCATGGACGCCTGGCGTCCGTTCGCGGTGATGGAGCCCGAGCTCGGCTGGAGGATGCGGGCGAGGCACTTGAGGAGGGTCGACTTGCCCGAGCCGTTGCGGCCGATGAGGCCGAAGGTGGTGCCGCTGGGCACCTCGAACGAGACGTCGTTCAGGGCCCAGAAGTCCTCGTGGACGGAGCGTCGGCCCCGCATCAGGGCCGACTTCAGCGAGTTGTTGTGCTCGTGGTACATGCGGAAGCGCTTGGAGACGTCGTCGACGATCACGGCGGGTGTGGTCACAGGAGTTCTGCCAGATTCTTGTCGTTGCGGGAGAACACGAGGAACCCCAGGGCGAAGACGACCGCGGCGGCCAGGAAGCAGAAGACGAAGTCCGTCGGGTCGGGCCACCGATTGTCGTACAGGAAGTTGCGGAACACCTCGACGAAGCGCTCCATCGGGTTGAGGCGGTACACCGTGAGGATCCAGGCGCCGTGCTTCGCCGAGGCCTCCTCGACGAGCGAGATCGGGTAGATGATCGGCGTGAGGTACATCCACATCTGCAGCACGATCGCCATCAGGTGCTGCATGTCGCGGAAGTGGACGTTGATGATCGCCAGCAGCATGGCCATCCCCGCGGCGAAGAGGGCCAGCAGGACCATCATGCCGATCACCAGGGGCAGCCAGGGCAGGAGGCGCGACCCGAAGATCAGGAGGGCGACCGACAGGACGCCCATCTCGATGAGCCAGGTGAAGCCCGTGGCGCCCACCGCCGACAGGGGCAGGCTGATCCGGGGGAAGTACACCTTCTTGATCAACGAGCCGTTCGACGTGATCGAGGCCATGCCCTGGTTCACGACGCGCGTGAAGAACATCCAGGGCAGCAGGCCGGACATCAGCCACAGCGGGTAGATCGTGATGCCGCTCGGATCGCCCGTGACGATGCGAGCCCGGAAGATCACGGAGAAGACGATCGTGTAGACGAGCATCGTCGCGAGCGGGTTGATCATCGACCAGAGCTGGCCGAAGACGGTGCGACGGTATTTTCCCTTGACCTCTCTCATGGTGAGGTTCACGAGGAGCTCACGCGACGAGACGAGTTCAGAGATGTAGGTCATGCGTTCCGATTCCGGCGTGGAGGTCGTCCGAGCCGGCAGCGACTCGAGGGGTTCGGGCCCCTGAGGGTCGGGCTCCCGTGTACTGAGACCGAGTCAGGTGAGAACACGCGAGCCTGGCCATCACTTGTAGAGTAAGCCGGTGCGCGTATTCTTCTCCAACCACAGTACCGCGCCCATCAACCTCGGAGGCGCGGAGCGGTCGCTCCTCCGTCTCGTCGAGGACTGGTCGGTGTCCCGTCCCGACCTCGAGCCCGTGTTCCTCACGAAGGCCCCCGCGGGCAAGTTCATCGAGGCCCTGCGACGCCGCGGCTGGCCGTACCACGCGTTCCGCTTCCGCGGCTGGGCGCTGCCCAGCCCGCAGCCGGCGCCCACGAGCGAGCGCACGGCCTTCGCGGCGGTCGACTACGCCGCGGTCGGCGCCATGATCGCCCTCCTCGAGCGAGAGCGGCCCGACCTCGTCGTGACCAACACCCTCGTGGCCCCCTGGGCGGCCTTCGCAGCCGCCGTCGTGGGGATCCCGCACGCCTGGTTCGTGCGCGAGTACGGCGACCTCGACCACGGGCTGCACTTCCAGCTGGGCCGCGACGCCACGTTCCACGACATCGGCTTGCTCTCCGGAGCGGTCGTCACGAACTCCCACGCCGTGGCACGTCACCTCGAAGGCTCGATCGACCCCGCCAAGATCACCGTGGCCTACCCGCAGATCGATCTCGACGAGGTGCTCGCCTCGAGTCTCGAGCCGCCGAGGGCCGAGCCGTTCCCGCAGGCCGACCCGGGTCTGCGCATCACGGTCGTCGGCCGGGTCGAGGACGGCAAGGGCCAGCACCGGGTCGTCCGGGCCCTCGGCGAGCTCCGCCGCCGGGGCGTCACGGCGTCCGTCGCCCTCGTCGGCGCCTGGAAGGAGCCCGGCTACGACCTGACGCTCCGCCGGCTCGCCCGCGAGCTCGGCGTCGAGGGCAACCTGACCCTGCTCGGCGAGCTCGAGAACCCCTTCAGCGTCGCCCGGGCCGCCGACGTCTGCGTCACCCCGTCGACGATCGAGGCGTTCGGCCGCTCCACCCTCGAGTACATGGCCGTGGGGCGCCCCGTCGTCGCGAGCAGCACGGGCGGGAGCGCCGAGCTGGTCGAGCCCGGCCGCACCGGGGCACTCTTCGACCCCGACGACATCGGCGCGCTGGCGGACGCCCTCCAGGCCTACGCGACCGCTCCGGAGCTCGTCGACGAGCACGGCAGGGCCGCCCGCGCCCGGGCCGTGGACATCGCCGCGGCCAGCTCGGGCAACGCCGCCGTCATCGACCGGCTGGAGACGCTGGTGGGCTCGGACGCCTACCGCCTGCCCGAGATGGCCCGTTACTGGTTCGCCCTCCCCCCGGCCTACGCCTCGATGGGCGCCACGACCCCGCGCATGGTCCTCGGCCTGGTCTGGTCGCGGCTGCGGACACGCTCCGGCCTCGTCGGGCGGGTCCTGCGCCGTCCCGGCGTCGCGGTGTCCCGGCTGAGGAGGCGGTGAACGCCCCCGGGGCCCGGCGCCCCGTGACGATCGTCGTCCCCGTCTACGACGACATGGCCGGACTCGAGGCGTGCGTGTCGTCCCTGCTCGAGCACGTGGACTTCTCGATCGACCGCGTCATCCTCAGCAACGACGTGGGCCCGCAGGCCGACGACATCGAAGCGCGCCTCCTCGAGCTCGTGGGGCACCACGCGGGGTTCACGTACCACCGCAACGCGTCGAACCTCGGGTTCGTCGGCAACTGCAACCACGTGGTGTTCGACGTCGACACCACGGACAACGACGTGCTGCTGCTCAACAGCGACACCATCGTGACCGCGGGCTTCCTCGACGAGATGGCGTCCGTGCTGGCGCTCAGCGGATCCCACGGCATCGTCACGACCCGCAGCAACAACGCCACGATCGCGAGCATGCCCCTCGCCCAGCGGAACACGAACGTGGCGCGCTCGCCCGAGCGGACGCTCGCGGTCTGGACCGCGGTCTCCCCCCTCCTCCCCCGCTTCACCGTGGCCCCGGTGGCGATGGGCTTCTGCTACCTGGTGCGGCGCGAGGTCATCGACGCCGTCGGCTTCTTCGACGAGGCGTTCGCGCCGGGCTACGGCGAGGAGAACGACCTCTGCCTCCGGGCCGCCGAGGCGGGGTGGTCCTCGATCATCGCGAACCACGCGCTCGTGTACCACGTCGGCTCGACGAGCTTCAGCGGCGACCGAGGACCCCGGCTCCGGTTCGCCCACGAGAAGGTCCTGGTCGAGCGGTACCCGCACTACGTCGCCGCCCTCCAGATCTTCCTCCAGCACGACCGCGACCCCCTCGACGCGTTCGCCGACGCCGTCGCGCCGGGCGACGACCTCGTCCGGGTCGCCGTCACGGGACCCTGGTCCGAGACGCAGTCCGACACCCTCGACCTGGCGCTGGCGCTCCGCGAGCACCTCGGCGACGCCGGCGTCGTCACGCTCGTCGTGCCCCGGCGTCGGCTCTCGGCGATCCGGCGGTCGGCCGAGGGGCTCCCCGTCGTGCCCGACACGGACCGTCGACGCGTGTGGGACGTCGCGGTGCACGCGGACGGCAGCCCCGACCTCTCCCAGCTCCTCACCATGAACTACCTGAGCCCGAGGTGGCTCGTCGCCTCGGCGCCTGCCCGCGGCGCACGGCTGACCTCGCGGACCCGGCAGCAGCGGTCTCGCGTCCTGGCCGGCCTGGCGACCTCGTTGACGACCGCCAGCTACCCTGCCGACGCCTCCTCCGCGGACGTCGCGGACGCCGTCCGGGCCGCCGCCGCGCGCCCCGTCGACGCGACCGCCCTCCGGCTCCGGTGGTCCACGGTGCTGCAGACCGCCGTGGCCGCCGGCCTCGTCACCTACCCTCGCCGAGCCAGCTGGCGCAGCCGCGTGAGCCTCGCCCTGGCAGCGCGGTCCCCGCGCACGGTGGACCGGCTCCGCGCCGGCCTGCACCGCTGACGCCCCTCAGACAGCCCCCGAGTCCCCGATCCGCGCGCACCCGCGTCGCACCACAGAGAGAGCAGAGAACTGCCCCATGGTCGATCCCCGACTGAGCAAGCTCGTCCGGAAGCTCGCGGCGGTGCGCCCCGGCGCCCGAGGCGCGGCCCCCGTGGGGACGGCCCCGGCCGAGTGGCCCTACAACATCCGCGACCTCGTCGACTCCCACTACGTCGGCCTGCAGGTCGGCCAGCTCTTCGAGAGCCGGACCGACGCCCTGCGCCGCGTCCTGGCCAGCCGCCCGCACCACGCCGTCACCATCCACCCGCTCATCGAGCCGCGCTGGATGGTGGGCCGCACGCCCCGGTCGGTGGCCCAGTGGCTCACGCTCCTCAAGACGCCCGGGTCCGTCGACGAGCTGGGGCCGTTCTTCTCGCTCGCCCGCGCCGGTCAGATCGAGGGCGAGAAGCCGTTCGACACCTTCCGTCGCTTCGTCCGGCAGATGGACGACGACACCGTGCTCCCCACGGTCGACGGCCAGGACGTCACCTGGCGGGAGGCCCGTGAGCTGCTCGAGCACCGGACCCGCCTGTTCAGCGCCCAGAACCTCCGCACGCAGCGCCGCGCCCGCGACGAGTGGGACGACGAGGTCGAGGCCGCGTTCCGGGCCGAGCTCGCCGCCTCGCCCGTCGAGCCGGCCCCGGGCCGCACGCCGGGCGACGCGCCCTTCATCTCGGTCGTCATGCCCGCCTACAACCGCGCCCACGTCATCGTCGCCGCCGTCGAGAGCGTCGTCGCCCAGACGCTCGAGGACTGGGAGCTCGTGGTCGTCGACGACGGCTCGACCGACGAGACCGCGGCCGTGGTCCGGCAGCTGGCCGAGGCGGACCCCAGGATCCGCCTGGTCTCGCAGCCGAAGTCCGGCGTCTCCGTCGCGCGCAACGCGGGCATCGCGGCCAGCCGCGGAGAGCTCGTCGCCTTCATCGACTCCGACAACGAGTGGCGCGCGGACTACCTCGAGGTGTCCTCGGCCGGGATGGCGCACTACGGCGTGCCCGTCACCTACACGGGGATCAAGCGCTACGAGGACCACGGCCGCATCCAGTACGTCGGCGTGCAGGCGGGTCGCGACTACCTCCTCGACGGTCTGAGCTTCGTCGACCTCAACGTGCTCATGGTCCGGCGCGACCTGCTCGTCGAGGTCGGCGGGTTCGACGAGTCGCTGCGGCGCTGGGTCGACTACGACCTCGTCCTGCGCCTGATGCTCGAGCACGACGCGCGGTACCTGCCGATCATCGGCGTCGACTACGAGCACGAGGAGGCGACGGTCGGACGCATCACGACGTCGGAGCGCTCGACCTGGCGCGAGGTCGTCCTGTCCAAGTACCTCGTCGACTGGGACGCCGTGGACGCGGCCGCCCCCGACAGGGTCGACGGCCGGACGTCCGTCCTGCTGAACGCCCGCGACGGCTGGCAGGACGTCGTCCCGGCCGTCCGCTCGCTGCTGACGGAGGCGGACCGTGACGGCCTCGACGTCGAGGTCGTCATCGTCGACAAGGCGTCCACCCGCGACTTCTCCGCGGTCGTGGCGGCGGTCTTCGCCCGGGACCCTCGCGTCGTCCTGGTCCGGGAGGCGAACGACCGCAAGCCCGCCCTCTCCCTGGACATCGCGTTCGCCCTCTCCACGGGGAGCCACGTCCTCGTCATGAGCCCGACGGCCGTCGGCCGCCGAGGGTGGCTGAGCGCCCTGCTCGGCGGCCTCACGCCCGAGGTGAGCGGAGCCCTCGCCGTCGTCCTCGACGCAGAGGGCGCGGTCGGGGCGTCCGGCGTCGTCTTCGCCGGCGACCGGGCCGTGCCCCGGTCGTTCCTCCGCGGCCAGCCCCTCGAGGACCTCCTCCGGTCGGGCCGCCGCGACTTCTCCGCCGGAACCGCCTCGGCGCTCCTCCTCCGGGCGGACGACCTGCGGCGCGTCCGGGGCTTCCGGCCCCACTTCGGCGGCGCCCTCTACGACGTCGACCTGTGCCTGCGCCTCGGCGGCGGCGAGAGGTCGTTCCGCCTCGTGCACGAGGCCGTCCTCCAGGACGGCGCGCTCCGCGACGACAGCCGACTCGCCGTCGACGCCGAGGCCTCCTCGGCGTTCGCCGAGTTCTGGGCGGGTCGACAGCCGGCGGCCGACCACGAGGACGGGCTGGCCGCGGCCGGCCTGACGGCGACCAGCTGGCGGGTCGACACGCAGGTCGGCCTCGACCCGCCGGCGCGCCGGCTGGTCCGCTTCGCCCCCCTGCGGGAGAGCGTCCCGCTGCTGGGCCGCCTGCCCGGCGCCCCGAGGCGGTGGGCGATCAAGATCTCCTCCCCCGCTGCTCCGCGCGGGGACGCGTGGGGCGACACGTTCTTCGCCGACGACCTCCGCCGGGCGCTGGAGGCGACGGGGAACGAGGTGGTCGTCGACCGCGTCGAGGGGCACTTCCGTCGGTCCCGCGACGTGGACGACGTCGTCCTGACGATCCGCGGACTCGCCAAGGTGCCGCCGCAGCCCGGAGCCGTGAACGTGCTCTGGGTCATCAGCCACCCGGACCTGGTCTCCGACGACGAGATCCGAAGCTACGACCTCGTCTACGCGGCCGGGGCCGAGTGGGCGCGACGAGCGGCGGACCGCACGGGCGTCGACGTCCGGCCGCTCCTCCAGGCCACCGACCCGTCGCGGTTCTCGCCCGACTCGGCCCTCCCCGGCTCCGGAGCGGACGTGGTCTTCGTGGGCACGCCCCGCAAGGCGATGCGCCCCGTCGTGGCCGATGCCCTGTCCGTCGGCGTCGAGCCCTCGATCTACGGACACGGCTGGGAGGGCTACGTCGACCCGCGGCTCGTCAAGGCCGACTTCGTCGGACCCGCCGAGGTGGGCGCCCTGTACCGCGGTGCCGGCGTGGTGCTCAACGACCACTGGGCGGACATGGCGCGCTACGGCTTCCTGTCGAACCGCCTCTTCGACGCCGTCGCGGCCGGGGCACGGGTCGTGTCGGACGACGTCGTGGGCCTGCGGGACGTCTTCGGCGACGCCGTCTCGACCTACTCGGACGCCGCCGACCTGGGAGCGCTGCTCACGGGGGTCCGGCCCCTGCCCACCGAGCAGGAGCTGATGGCGGCCTCGGAGCTCGTCCGGGCGGAGCACAGCTTCGCCGCCCGCGCGGCGACGCTCGACGCCGACGTCGGCGAGTTCCTCTCGCGCTGACCCGGCCGCCGCGGCTCTGCGGGACGCTCAGCGGCGGAGGGCACGGAGCGGCCGGGTGACCCGCCACGACAGCGACGACCGGACGTCGGCCAGGGACGTCTGGAGCGTGCGGATTCGCGCCCGCTCGCGCCGGAGCTCGTCCTCGACGACGGCGGCTTCGCGACGGCCGCGGTCGTTCTCGGCCTCCGAGCGCGCGAGGGCCGCCTCCGCGTCGTCCAGGGACCGGCGGGCCGCGGCCAGGTCGTCCCGGAGGGCGTCGGTCTCCGAGCGCGTGCGGTCGAGCTCCCCGACGCGCTGCTCCGCCTCCGCGTCGGCGCGTCGGAGCGCACGGCGGAGCTCGGTCGACTCGACCACGTGGGACACCGCCTCGGCTCGCTGGTGGGCGACGAGGGAGGCGAGGCCGTCGACCACGTCGTCGTCACGCATGGGCTGCCACCAAGGCGCCCGTCGACTCTCGGGCCTGGTCGGCGAGACGCCGCCCCGTGCCGTCGTCGTCGCCCCGGAGACCGAGGGCGGCCTCGACCGCGGCGGGCACGTCGGGCACCGCCGCCCCGAACGGCATCCCCGCGTCCCATGTGGCCGCGTAGGCGCTCACCTTCGCGTTCTCGAGGCTGACCCGGGGAACGCCGAACGCCGACGCCACCACGCGACCGTGCAACGACGATCCGAGCCACGCGGCGGCCGACCGGACGACGCCGCAGAGGACGAGCGGATCGCGGTCGGGGACGACCTGGACGTCCACGTCGGGCGCCGCCTCCGCGAGCAGCCGGCGCGCCTCGTCGTAGGAGTCGTAGGAGTCGTGCAGGTGGGCCGTGCCGGCGGCGAACAAGGTGACCCCGAGCCCGGTCCGCCTCGCCGCCTCGGCCACCGACAGCCAGAAGGCCGTGGCGCCCACCTTCGCGAGGTGACGGACGGAGGCCTGGACGACGAGCGTGCCCGCCCACGTCTCGACGGTCGGCACGTCGGGCCGGTCGACGATCGTCTGCACGAGATCGGGCGCGAGCCGCGAGCGCACCCCGGACTCGTCCAGGAAGGCCTGGGAGTCGCGGTCGCGCACGACGACGGCGTCGGCGGCCGCGACCCGGGCGAGCAACGCGTCGCGGCGCTGCGGCTCCGTGCCCCTGAGGCCCGCGACCCCGACGCTGTTGAGGACGAGCGGCGTCCCGGACGCCAGCGGGTAGGCGCCGAGGTCGGGCACGTAGGCCGACGAGTCGAGATCCGGGGCGCCCAGCAGTCGTCGGAGCCGGTCGCGCCCTGCCGGGTCCGCCGCCGACCAGGCCTCCCGCTCCGCCTCGGGCATGCTGAACCCGAGCGCGAGCTCGGTCGTGGTGGCTCCGACCTCGCCGCCGACGACCCACACCAGGTCGAACGACCGTCTCGCCAGCTCGGTCTCGTAGGGCACGACGTAGCGCCCGGTCAGCTCTCGCATGTCGGCGGCGATGAGCGACGCCGCGGTCGGGCCGGGGAGGAGGTCCTCAGTCAGGCGCAGGAAGAGCAGGTCGCCGAAGTTGTCGCGCTCGTAGGCGCCGATCAGCAGGCTCGTCTTCTCCGTCATCCCGCCCATTAACCCACGCCGTCCGCGGGAGACGGCTGAACGCCCCGGCGCCCGGGCCGTCGGTCCCACCGCACCCGCTACCATCGACTGACCCCTCCGAGACCGACACCCAAGGAACCAGCGTGAAAATCCTCGTCACCGGCGGAGCCGGCTTCATCGGCTCCAACTTCGTCCGACGCACCCTCGAAGACGCCTACCCGGGCCTGGAGGGCGCCGAGGTGGTCGTGCTCGACGCGCTCACCTACTCGGGCAACGAGGCGAACCTGGCGAGCGTCGCCGACTCCCCGCGGTACCGCTTCGTGAAGGGCGACATCCGCGACGGCGCCCTGCTCGACACGCTCATCCCCGAGGTCGACGCCGTCGTCCACTTCGCCGCCGAGTCGCACGTCGACCGCTCCGTCCGCGACGCCTCGATCTTCGTCGAGACCAACGTCCTCGGCACGCAGCAGCTGCTCGACGCCGCGCTCCGGCACGACCTGGCGCGCTTCGTGCACGTGTCGACCGACGAGGTCTACGGCTCGATCGCCGAGGGCTCGTGGGCCGAGGACCGCCCGCTCGAGCCGAACTCGCCCTACTCCGCGTCGAAGGCCGGCAGCGACCTGCTCGCCCGCAGCTACCACCGCACGCACGGGCTGAACATCTCGATCACCCGCTGCAGCAACAACTACGGGCCGTACCACTTCCCCGAGAAGGTCATCCCGCTCTTCGTCACGAACCTCATCGACGACGTGCACGTGCCCCTCTACGGCGAGGGGAACAACATCCGCGACTGGCTGCACGTCGACGACCACACCCGCGGCATCGCCATGGTCCTCGTCGGCGGCCGCGCCGGCGAGATCTACAACATCGGCGGCGGCACCGAGCTCACCAACAAGCAGCTGACCGAGATGCTCCTCGCGGCCACCGGCAAGGACTGGTCGTACGTCGACCGCGTGCAGGACCGCCTGGGCCACGACCTCCGCTACTCGGTCGACATCTCGAAGATCCGCGCCGAGCTCGGCTACGAGCCGCAGGTGCCCTTCGCCCAGGGCCTCGCCGAGGTCGTGCAGTGGTACCGCGACAACCGTGAGTGGTGGCAGCCCCTCAAGGAGCGCGCGGCCCTCGCATGAGCGACGCCACGACCGCCGGCCGCAGGCGCTGGCTCGTCACCGGCGCCCGCGGCATGCTCGGCTCCGACCTGCTCGAGGCGCTCTTCGGCCGTGACGTGACCGTGCTCGGCCGCGCCGACCTCGACGTCACCGACCGCGACGCCGTCTTCGCGGCCGTCCAGGGCCACGACGTCGTCGTCAACGCCGCCGCCTACACCGCGGTCGACGCGGCCGAGACCGACGAGGAGGCGGCACTCGCCGTCAACGGGACCGCCGCCGGCCTGCTCGCCGAGGCCGCCGCCTCCGTCGGTGCCGTCCTCGTGCAGGTGTCGACCGACTACGTCTTCGACGGCACGGCCACGACCCCCTACGCCGAGGACGCGCCCCTCGCCCCGGTCAGCGCCTACGGCCGCACCAAGGCGGAGGGCGAGCGCCTCGCGCTCGCCGCCAACCCCGACCGCACGTACGTCGTGCGGACGGCCTGGCTCTACGGCCAGCACGGTCCCAACTTCGCCAGGACCATGCTCAAGCTGGCCGCGTCGCGCGACACCGTCAGCGTCGTCGACGACCAGGTGGGGCAGCCGACCTGGACCCTCGACCTCGCCCACCAGATCGTCGCGCTCGTGGACTCCGGGGCCCCCGCGGGCGTCTACCACGGCACGAACTCGGGCACCGCGAGCTGGTACGACTTCGCCCGCGCGGTGTTCCAGGCCGCCGGGCTCGACGCTGCTAGGGTCGAGCCGACCGACAGCTCGACCTTCGTCCGCCCCGCACCACGACCGAGCTACAGCGTGCTCGGTCACGACGCCTGGGAACGAGCCGGTCTGGCTCCCCTGCGCCATTGGACCGAAGCCTTGACCGAGGCCGCCACCAGGGGAGTCTTGGAGAACGATGACAACGCTTCGAGTGGTCGTTGACCAGATCCTCGCACCCGTCCCCGGCGGCATCGGTCGCTACACGGAAGAGATCACCCGGGGCCTGATCGCCACCGCCCCCCGCGGCTGCGACGTCGAGGCCGTCGTCGCGGCTCACCCGCAGACGGCGTACGACGACCTCGCGGCCCGGCTCCCGGGGCTCTCGCACATCACGAAGGCTCCCATCGGCCGCCGCGAGCTCTCCCTCGCCTGGCAGCTGGGCGTCCTCGGCCTGCCCGGCGGGGGGATGGTGCACGCCACCAGCCTGCTCGCCCCCCTGCACCGCCACGACCGGCTCAACGCCCCGGGAAACCAGACCGTGGCGACCATCCACGACACGGTGCCGTGGACGAACCCCGACACCCTCACCCCCCGCGGCGTGCAGTGGCACAAGGCCATGACGAAGCGCGCCCACAAGTACGCGGACGCGGTCGTCGTGCCCACGCACGCCGTGGCCGCCGACCTCGAGGAGCACTTCCGGTTCGGGGACCGCATCCGCGTCATCGGCGGGGCCGTCAGCGACGCCCTCGTCGTGCCTGCCGATCCCGACACGGTCGCCGACGAGCTCGGCCTGCCCGAGCGCTACGCGCTGAGCGTGGGCACCGTCGAGCCGCGCAAGGGCATCGAGCCGCTCATCAAGGCGCTCGCCCACCCCGACGCCCCCGACCTGCCGCTGCTGATCGTCGGCCCGGAGGGCTGGGGCGACGTCCGCGTCGCCGACATCGTCGAGCAGGCCGGCCTGCCCGCCGACCGCGTGCGCACCCTCGGCTTCGTCAGCGACGCCCAGCTCGCCGTCCTGCTGCAGCGCGCCTCCGTCTTCGTCTTCCCCAGCCTCGCCGAGGGCTTCGGCCTGCCCGTCGTCGAGGCCCTGAGCCTCGGGACGCCCTCCGTCATCTCCGACGCCCCCGCCCTCGTCGAGGTGGCGGACGACGCCGCCGTGATCGTCCCGCGGGAGGACGCCGAGGGCTACCCGGCGCGCCTCGCGCAGGCCATGTACCAGGTCGTCAACGACCTCGAGCTCTCGACCCGCCTCGGCATCGCCGGCCTCGACCGCGCACGGGCGTTCAGCTGGCGCGACTCCGCCGACAAGGTCTGGCAGCTGCACGCCGACCTCTGACGGTCGGCGCTCCCCCGTGACGAAGGCCCCGGTCGCTCAGCGATCGGGGCCTTCGTCGTGGTCGGCGACGCCACCGCTGCTCCGGGGCACGTCGGCCCCCTCGCCCCGTCAGTCGGTCGGGGCGACCGTGCAGACGACGAAGCCGTCCTGGCTGTAGAGGACGTCGACGCAGTCGTCCTCGAGCGCCTCGCGGTACTGGTCCGGGATCAGCTGCTGGTGCAGGGGCGAGAGCACCAGCGGTCGGCTGTCGTCCTGCGCCGGGAAGGGCACGGAGTCCACGCCCGCCAGGAACGTCAGCTCGGGGTTCTGCCAGTAGTCGAGGCTCTGGATGCCCTGCGGGAAGTTCTCTTCGATGAAGTCGGCCGCGGCGATCTGCTCGCCCCGCGTGTACGACTCGTCCGAGAACGACTTCTCGACGTGCCGGTAGGCCTGGGTCACGGCCACGACGCCCCAGGCGGCGATCAGGCCCACCGCCGCGATGCGCCCGACGAGGTGCCGCGACCGCCAGGCGACGCCCGCGGCGACGCACACGAAGGCCGCGGTGATGGGTCCGCCGAGCAACATGCCGGGGAACGACTGACGGGCGAAGAGGCTGTTCGCGAGGAAGATCCACCAGATCATGTACCCGAGGAAGATCGCGGCCACCGCGAACTCCGGCGGGCCGACCCGCCCCGGCAGGGAGGTGCCCCGACGCCACGAGACCACCGCGAGCACCAGCAGGCCGACGACGATCACGGCGGTGCCCACGAAGATGAGGGTCGCGAGCCACGACGGGATGAACCACGACAGCTGGTACTTGTCGATGCGCCCGCTGTAGTCGGTCACCCGTGTGCCGGTCACGCCGGAGCCGCTGCGGCCGAAGAAGGCGAGGTTGCCCTTGAGGTTCTGCTTGTAGGCCGGCCAGTGCAGGCCGATCAGCTTCACGACCTCCCACAGGCCGACGGGCACGACGACCCACAGCCCGAGCACGACGGCGCTGGCGAACCGACGGGCGAGCTCGGGGCCGCGGCCGATGCGCAGCCACAGGACGCCCCAGGTGTCGCGCGGCACGAAGAGCAGGGCGACGGCGAGGACGGGCACGGCGAGCAGCGCGGCGAGCTTCGCCATGGCGGCGAGGCCGAGCGCGAGACCGGCGAGCTGCGGACGGCTCCGGAGCAGCAGGACGGCGAGCAGGATCAGCGAGACGGCGGGGATCTCGCCCAGCACCTCGGCCGGGCCGAAGATGACCGAGCTGGGGAAATCGACCCGCGTGTTGAGGGCGAGGGTCGCGAGGGCGACGGCGAGCCCGGCCCAGCGGCCGGCCATCCGGTGGCCGAGCGTCCACGCCCCGCCGACGAAGAGCCCGTACCAGAGCAGCATGACCCAGCGGGCCTGCTCGATGCCCACCCCGAAGAGGGCGAAGGAGGCGGCGACCGGCACGAGCGCGGTGGGCCCGGTCGAGGTGATCGGGTCGAACAGGACGATCGGCCCGCCGGTCTGCCAGTCGAAGGAGCCCCAGCCCCGGCCCTGCACGAAGTTGGCGGGCGACTGCAGCACGTAGGCCTCGTCGAAGTTGACCGGCGAGGCGTACAGGCCGGCGAGGAAGATCGCGACGTGGACGGACACGACCGCGACGGCCGCGAGGCAGAAGAGGACCCCCTGACGGGCGAGGAACGACCGGATGTCCGGGAGCCGGCGACGTCCGTCGTGGGGCACGGTTGTCACGCGGGGTCCTCCTCAGGGAACGGGGATGGTGCCCTCGTCCGAGCACCGCAACATACTACTGGCCGGTCCCGGCGCGCGGGCCGCCTGCCCTCATCCGCTGGGATGAACCTGGTGCGTCGCGCTACTCGGCGGCGGCCGACACCGTGGCGGCGGCCACCGCCGCGTGGATCGCGTCGTAGTCCGGGTACACGTTGTCGAACGTCGGGGGCACGATCTCGAGCGAGGTGATCGGCTGGCCCTTCGCCTCCAGCGCCAGCTGCACGAAGGCGGTCAGGGCGCCCTGCGGGATGTCGGTGTCGACCGTCTCGGCGCCGGCGTCGGCGACGGACTGGAACTTGGCGAGCACGGTCGCCGGCTGGAACTGCGAGAGCAGGGCGGTCTGGACCTCGCGCTGCCGGGCCATCCGGTGGTAGTCGTCGGAGCCGTGCCGGGCACGGGCGTACCAGAGGGCGTGGTAGCCGTCGAGGGTCTGCTCGCCGGGCTCGATCCAGCCGTCCACGTTCGTGGGCTGGCCGTTCGCGTCGACGCCGCCGTTGATGGGCAGCCGCCCCTCGGTGTTGTCGACCTGGATGCCGCCCAGCGCGTCGATCAGGTCGACGAAGCCCTGCATGTCGATGAGCACGTAGTACTGGATGGTCAGGCCGGTGACGCCCTCGACGGCGTCGCGCATCGCCTCGACGCCGGGGTTGCTGCTGGCGGCCTCGGCGTCCGGGTACAGGTCGGGGTGCTCTTCGCCGTAGGTGTAGAGGTAGCTGACGAGGCAGTCGTCGCCGCAGTCGTAGCCCGTCGGGAACGGGCCCGAGAGCGGCGAGCCCTCGGAGAAGGGGGCGTTGTAGAGGTTGCGCGGCACGCCGACGATGGTCGTGGCGCCGGTCTCGGCGTCGATGCTCGCGACCGAGATGCTGTCGGGGCGCAGGCCCGTCCGGTCGGAGCCGGCGTCGCCGCCGAGCAGCATGATGTTGTACCGGCCGTCGACCGGGTCGGCCGCGGCCGCCTGCGACGTGAAGAGGCTGTTCAGCAGGCCGTGCTGCACGCTCGACAGGTACGCCCCGTAGGCGGCGGGCCCGACCGTCGCGACGAGCAGCAGCGCCATGACGCCGGCGATGAAGCCCCGGGCCGTCGGCAGCGTCCGCACGATCCTGACCAGGCGCAGGGTGTCCAGGGTGAGGACGAGCCAGAGCACGGCGTAGTAGACGAGGAACACCTGCACGACGGTGAGGGCCACGACGCTCGTCGCCACGGTCAGCAACGGGGTCTGCCAGAAGAGCGCGAGGGCGCCGGTGACGAGCGCGACGCCCCAGAAGACGAGGGTGGAGGCGAGGCCCCAGCGACCGAGACGGCGGCTGCCCGCGAGCACCTGGGCCGACCCCGGCACGAGCACGTTGAGCAGCACGAGCGCCCAGGCGCGCCTCGTCATGAAGGACGGCGAGCCGAGGTCCGGGTTCCGGACCGGCAGCGACGCGCTCACAGGGACCGCCGGAGGGCGGCGTTCTTCTCCTCGACGAGCTCGCCGAGGCTGGTGGCGTAGTCGGCGAGCCGCTGCGTGAGGACCGGGTCCGAGGACCCGAGGATGCGAGCCGCCAGGAGCCCGGCGTTGGCGGCGCCGCCGATGGAGACGGTCGCCACGGGGATGCCCGCGGGCATCTGCACGATCGAGAGGAGCGAGTCGAGGCCGTCGAGCTTCGCGAGGGCCACCGGGACGCCGATGACGGGCAGGGTGGTGACGGAGGCGACCATGCCCGGGAGGTGCGCCGCGCCTCCTGCGCCCGCGATCACCACGCGGACGCCGCGGCCCTGCGCCTCCTTGCCGAAGCGGATCATCTTGTCGGGGGTGCGGTGGGCCGAGACGACCTCGACCTCGTGGGGCACCCCGAACTCGGAGAGGATCTCGGACGCGCTGCGGAGCGTCGGCCAGTCGCTGTCGGAGCCCATGACGATCGAGACGAGCGGCGGGGTCGACGGGTCGTTGGGCGTCGACCGCGGGCTCGGGTCGGCGCTCGTCGAGGACGCGCCCGACGGCTCGCCGTCCACGGGGTCGGCGGTCGTCGGGGCGGCGCTGTTCGGGTCGGACACGGACTAGAGGATAGCCTCAGCCTTCGAAGAACGCCGCCGCGGCACGCGCTCGTGCCGTCACGCCCGGCAGGTCGCCGCCGGTGACGGTGACGTGGCCGACCTTGCGGCCCGGCCGCGGGTCCTTGCCGTAGTCGTGGACCTTCGCCCCCGGCTCGGCGGCCATGAGGGCGGGCAGCCGGTCGGCGAGCGTGCCCGCGGCCGGGCCGCCCAGCACGTTGACCATGACGCTCCAGTCGGCGTGGGCGTCGGTGCGCCCGAGGGGCAGGTCGAGGACGGCGCGCATGTGCTGCTCGAACTGGCTCGTGACGGCTCCGTCGATGCTCCAGTGCCCGGTGTTGTGGGGGCGCATCGCCAGCTCGTTGACCAGCAGGCGGCCGTCCGTCGTCTCGAAGAGCTAGACGGCCAGGACGCCGGTCACGCCGAGCTCGTCGGCGACCCGCACCGCGATCCGCCCGGCCTCGTCGACCAGCGGGCCGGCGTCGGGGGC
>Ga0265780_10001982_pt1 | contig 28345 bp, 27 predicted proteins | sample P1T30metagenome_FD_192432 | JGI IMG/M metagenome (GOLD analysis project Ga0265780, IMG submission 192432) | Plant litter microbial communities from East Loma Ridge, Irvine, California - P1 T30 | ecosystem: Environmental > Terrestrial > Plant litter > Unclassified | place: USA: California...
CATCTACGAAGGCCTGCATGCGCAGAACGCCGAACTCTCGCTCTATCCGCTGCAGGTGCACGACTGGGGCATGAAGCTGCTGCGTGAACGCCGGCCCCAGGATGCGCTGCGCGTGTTCGCGCTCGGCGTGCGCCTGTATCCGGAGCGCTTCGATTTCCTGTACGACGGACTGGCCCGGGCCCACGAAGCCGCGGGCGAGCGCGAGGCCGCCATCGCCGGCTACCGCCATGCGCTGGCGCTCGAACCGGCCCATGCGCATGCACGTGCACGGCTGGAGGCGCTTGGCGCGGAGGCGGCGGCGTTACAATAGCGGATGCACCTTCCCACCGCTTCCCGGCGGGCGTAGGACCGCCCGGCGGCTGGCCGGCGCCGTCATGCCAGGCAGCGGCGGCTCAGGCGGTCTCGCACAGCCCTTCCACGTCCAGCAGCGAATACGAAGCAATCAGGCTGCCCCTGCCGGCGGAAACCTTGGCCTTGCCATGCTTGCCGAATGCGGCCGCAATCCAGCGACCGCAGGCCTTGTTGACGACTGCTTTCCCGAACCTGTTGCAGAGGATCTCGTAGCGTTGTCGAAAACGCGGCGTGGACTGGACCAGATGCATGGCATCGCCGATGACGTGCCGGGAATACGGCAGAAGCATCGCCGCAAGGACTTCGTGGACGAACGACTGGATGTCTGCGGTTTTCATTCTTGCTCTTCCTGGCCTGGTTCAAGGACGGTAACGATCGGTAAAGCCATGCGCGACGAACTCACTCCAGCGGCTGTTTCTTGCGCAGCGAGCCGCCGCTGTTGATCCAGTCGTTGTGGCGGTAGATGGCGGCTGCATAGCTGATGCCCATTTCACGAGCAACCATATTTTTGTTGTAGCCCTTATCGAACAGGCGGAAGCAGACTTCGATGCCCCGCTCGCTGAATTTCCCGTTGGAGAGCTTATTCGCAGGATCGGCCGGATCGAGATGCTCATCGTCCTGCGTCGCCACCGGCGGCTCGATCATGGCCTTCAGGTCGTGCATCTCGGCCAGCAGACTTTCCGTATTCCCGATGAGCTTGTTAAGCACATCAACGATCTGCTGCTTGGGCATTTCAGTCGGCACCATCATGATATTCCTCTAGTAATTTGTATAGTTAATTATATATTTAAATAGATACAAAATACAATAGAGAAATCAGGACAGGCCTGGACCGCTTCCAGGCCCGATTCTCCACGACCGGCGTTCAGGCCGGATCGAACGGACGCAGCAGCTCGACCTGGCGCGTTTCCAGCAGCGGCACGATGCGTTCCACGACCAGCGCCTGGAAATGGGCCGACTGGCGGTGTGCGTCGAGCGCGGCGTCGTCGCGATAGTGCTCGTGCAGCAGCAGGCTGGCCGGGGCGTCCACGCTGCGGTAGATCTCGTAGCCGAGACAGCCCGGCTCCTCCAGCGACTGCAGGCGCACCCGGCTCGCCAGGGCCAGTACTTCGTCGAGCGCGTCGCTCTTCACCTGCCAGCGCGCGACCACCGTGACTTGTGCACTCATTGTCCTTCTCCTTTCAATACCGCGACGATCGCTGCGGCCAGCGGGCCGGCCGATGCCGGGTTCTGCCCCGTCAGCAGGCGCCCGTCGGCGACGACGCGGCTCTGCCACGGTGCGACCGAAGTATACGCGGCGCCCGCCTCGCGCAGCGCGCTCTCCAGGTCGAAGGGTACGTCGGCGCGGGCATAGCCGTCTTCCTCCTCGGTCGAGAACGCGGTCAGCTTGCGGCCTTGCACCAGCTGGCTGCCGTCCGCCAGCGTCACGCCCAGCAGCGCGACCGGGCCATGGCAGACCGCCGCCACGACCAGGCCGGCGTCCCAGGCGCGGGCGATGGCGCCCTGTACCTGGGCGTTGCCGGCCAGGTCGACCATCGGGCCCAGGCCGCCGGGCACGAACACCGCGTCGTAGTCGCGCACATCCACGTCCGCCAGCTTGCGGCTGTTCGCCATGCGCCGGAAGGCGCGGCTGTCACGGAAGGCGCGCTGCGCCGGATCCTGGTCGTCGTAGCCGTCGTAGGGCGGCGTGCCGCCCAGCGGCGACGCGTATTCGATCGCGATGCCGGCCTGCTCGAACACCTCGACCGGGTGGGCGACTTCGGGGAAAAAGTAGCCGGTGGCGCGCCGATGCGGGCCGATCTCGGCAGCGTTCGTCAAAATAAACAGGACATGTTTGACACTCATGGCAACCTCCATTTTTTCAGGACACCCGGGACGCCCCGGTTGATTGCACTATACGAAGGAAGCCACGGGGGCGGTAGATGCTGCTAGGATGACGCACTGTCAAATAAATCAATACAATCAACCATGAGTGAACCGGCACTGATCCTGGACGAACTGCGCGCGATGGCGGTGTTCGCAACCGTGGTACGCAGCGGCAGCTTTGCCGCCGCCGCACGCACCCTGGGCCTGACCCGCGCGGTGGTGAGCCACCACGTGGGCGCGCTCGAAGCCAAGCTCGGCATACCCCTGGCCCAGCGCAGCACGCGCAGCTTCAGCCTGACGCCGGCCGGCGAGGCCTTTCGGGTGCATTGCGAACGCCTGCTCGACGAGGCCTCGGACGGCATCCGCAGCATGGAACTGCTGCGCGCCGAGCCGCGCGGCGAAGTGCGCATCACCTGCTCCCACCACTTCGGCAACAAGCGCATCCTGCCGGCCCTGCTGGCGTTCCGCCGGCGCTATCCGGCAATCCGCCTGCACGTGGCGATGAACGACACCAATGTCGACCTGGTGCAGCGCGGGATCGAGCTGGCCGTGCGCGCCGGACCGCTGGCCGACTCCGACCTGGTGGCGCGGCGCCTGCTCAGCGAACCCACCATGCTGTGCGCCGCCCCCGCCTACCTGCGGCGCCAGCGCGCCCCGGCCTCGGTCGCGGAGCTCGAACAGCATCGCTGGGTGATCTATCCGCCCAGCCAGAAAAGCGTCACGGTGCGCACCGGAGGCAAAGACGTGCAGGTGGCCGTGCGCGGCGATGTACTGACCGACAGCGCGGCGTCGCGACTGGCCTTCGTGCTGGCGGGCGAAGGCATCGCGCGCCTGCCGTCCTACGATGCGGCCGCCCTGCTGGCCTCGGGCGAACTGCTGCGGGTGCTGCCGGAAGCCGAGACGGCGCCGCTGGAGATCTACCTGGTGCATGCGCAGCGGCTCGGGCCGAGCGCCCGGCTGCTGCGCGACTTCCTGCTCGATGCCGAGCATGGGCAGGAAGGCTGATGGCAGGCCTCAGCCGAAGCGGATCTCGCTGAGCCCGATCGACACCACCAGCGGTTCCTGCGCGTGGCTGCCGTCCGGGTTGCGCACGTAGATCATGTGGCGGGTCGGCATGGCGATGTCCTCGACCGTCGTGTAGTCGTAAAAATAATGCACGGCCGGCGTGCCGCCATTGATGTCGACATCGTAGTCGTGGCGGCGCAGCCTGGCGTCGGCGCCCACATAGAAGGTCTGCACGCGGCTGTGGGTGGCGATCGCGTCCGGATACGTGACTTGCAGGCGGCGCCAGCTCTCGCCGTTTTCTTCCCAGGGCTGCAGTTCCTCGAAGACGAAGCCCGGCTCGGCGAAGGCGAACGGCAGGGTCAGGTAATTCCACATCGCGTAGCCGACGAAGTAAGCCAGGTGCAAATCGTCCCACGGCGTTTCCAGGCCAAAGCCGGCGAAGGCGGCGCGCGGCTCGTCCAGCGCGGCGACGACGGCGCCGTCCAGTGTCTCGATGGCGGCGCGCTCCGGCGTCACCGCGCTGCGGCGGTCCGGCGCGCCGAAGGGAGCATGCGAAGTCCACTGGCGTTTCAGGTCGATCGTGACGTCGACCTCGTCCAGCATGCCGCCCTTGCCTTTCATCGGCCACAGGATGCCGCCCTGGCTCAGGTGGGCCGACAGGGTGTCGTGCGCCTTCCAGCGGGACAGGCCGCCGTGCGCGTCCAGGATTTGTTCGAGCAGTGCGTTCATGGGTAATGTCCTTTACGGTTGATGGTAGTTGTGCTGCGGTGCCGGTTCACGCCGGCGCCAGCGCGTCCAGCCCGACCAGGCCGCGGCGCGCGGCCAGCACCACGGCCTGCGTGCGCGCCGAGGCGCCCAGCTTGCTCATCAGGCTGTGCAGGTGCCACTTGACGGTGCCGACCTCGATGCCGAGCGCGCGCGCGATCTGCTTGTTGCAATGGCCCTTGGCCAGCAGCGCGAGCACGTCGCCCTCGCGCCTGGTGAGCCGCTCGCGCATCACGTCGTCGTGCACATGCCGGGCGACGGCCGGGCACAGGTAGCGCGAGCCCGTGAGGCTGTAGCGGATCGCATGCTGCAGTTGCGCCGCCGAGGTGTCTTCGAGCAGGTAAGCGCCCACGCGCTGCTCCAGCGCGCGCCGTACGTCCCACTCCTTGTCGCGGTGGGTCACGATCACGACCTGCCGTTCGCGCCGCTGCTGCGGCTCGCCCAGCAGTGCGATGCCGCCGTCGTAGTCGGCCACCACCACGTCGGCATCGGGCAAGGCCTGGGGCTGGTCGGCATGCATGGTGACCAGCCATTCCTTCGATTGCAGCAAGGTCGCCAGGCCGGCCCGCATGAGCGGCCGGTCGTGTGTCACGTGGATATGTTTAGGGTTTAGCATGTCTTGCCCAGTCAATTTTTAGTCCGGGCACGGCAGGCCGGCGTCGGCCCAGGCCAGCAAGGCCTTGACGAAGTCCTCGTGGGACATCGCCGGCTTGCTGCGCCCGGCGCCGGGATTCCAGGCCCACAGCACCAACGGATCGGTTTCCATGTGGTCGATCACTTCGCGCGGGGTCTTGCGGTTGCCGTTGCGCTTCGGGTCGCGCATCTGCTGGCAGACCTGCTTCTTGTCCAGTCCCTGCCAGTTCATGCTGAGCGGGGCCAGGTGCCAGTTCGGCACGCCGGGCACGCGCCCGTCGGCGGTGTTGGTGGCCTGGTGGCAGGCCTGGCAGCGCAGCGCCGCCGAGCCGTGGCCGTCGGCGCCGCGCACCACCTGCTGGGCGTGGATCACGCCCCAATCCTTCTGGTGCGGCGCCTCGACCTGGTGGCAGTTGAGGCAGCGCGGCCCCATTACCACGCTGGCGACCGGATCGAACAGGGACGGGTCGCCCTTGGCTGCCGGCGCGGCGGCGGCGGCGGCCGGCCATGCCAGCGCGGCCAGCGCCAGGGCCAGGGCGCCGGCGATGCCGGCGGCGCAGGATGCAAATGCCTGCATGCGCTCGGCCAGCTTACGCATCGCTGGCCGCCTTGTGGATGGCCAGGCGGATGCGCTGGTAAGTGCCGCAGCGGCAGATATTGCCCGACATGGCCTGGTCGATGTCCTTGTCGGTCGGGCGCGGGATCTCGCGCAGCAGCGCGGTGGCGGCCATGATCTGGCCCGACTGGCAGTAGCCGCACTGCGGCACGTCCAGCGCCGCCCAGGCCTGCTGCACGCGCTTGCCGACCGGGTTGGCGCCGATCGCCTCGATCGTCACGATCTTCTTGCCGACCGCGCTCGATACCGGCATGACGCAGGCGCGGGTCGGCTGGCCGTCCACGTGCACCGTGCAGGCGCCGCACAGCGCCATGCCGCAGCCGAACTTGGTGCCGTTCATGTGCAGCTCGTCGCGCAGCACCCACAGCAGCGGGGTGTCGTCCTCGGCATCGACCTTCTGCTGCTTGCCGTTGATGTTCAATGTGATCATGCTTGTTTACTCCAGTAATTAGACGGTGGCGCCGATCGGCATCTTGCGTACGCGCCGGCCCGACAGCGCGTGCACGGCGTTGGCGATGGCCGGCATGACGGCGGCCGTTCCCGGCTCGCCCATGCCGCCCGGCGTTTCGCCGCTGGCGACGATATGGGTTTCGACCACGGGCGCCTCGTGCATGCGCAGCACGCGGTAGTCGTGGAAATTGGTCTGCTGGACGCGCCCGTCCTTGATGGTGATGTCGCCGTACAGCGCGGCGCTGACGCCGAACACCACGGCGCTCTCGACCTGGGCGCGCACCGTATCCGGGTTCACCACCACGCCGCAATCCACGGCGCACACCACGCGCGGCACGCGGATCTCGTTTTCCGGGCCGGCGACGGCGTCGACGACCATCGCCATATAGGTGCCGAACGCAAACTGCACCGAGACGCCGCGTCCCGCATTGCCCTGCTTCGCGCCCTTCCAGCCGGCCTTGTCGGCCGCCAGTTCGAGCACCTTGCGGGCGCGCGGGTTATGCGCCAGCAGGTCGAGGCGGTACTGCACCGGGTCGGCGCCGGCGGCATGCGCCAGTTCGTCGATGAAGCTCTCCACCACGAACACGTTGTGGGCCGGGCCCACGCCGCGCCAGAAAGCCGTCGGCACGCCCTGCGGCTCATGGCGCACGTAGGAGACGCCGATGGCCGGGAAGGCATAGGGCGGCGCATCGGCGCCATCCACGGTCTCGCTGTCGAAGCCATTGTTGAAGGCGGCCGGCATGAAGCGGCCCAGCACCGAGGAGCCGGTGATGTGATGGGTCCAGCCAAGCGGCTTGCCGGCGGCATCGAGGCCGGCCTGCATGCGGTCGTAGAAATACGGGCGGAACATATCGTGCTGGATGTCTTCCTCGCGCGACCAGATCACCTTGACCGGGTGCTTGACTTCCCTGGCGATGCGCACCGCGCGCTCGACGCCGTCCACTTCGAGCCTGCGCCCGAAGCCGCCGCCGAGCAGGAAGTTGTGGATCGTGACCTTCTCGACCGGCACGCCGGCCGCCTTGGCCGCGACCACCTGGGCCAGGCCGATGATCTGGGTGCCGACCCAGACGTCGCAGCGGTCGGCCTGCACGTGCACGGTGCAGTTCATCGGCTCCATCGGGGCGTGCGCCAGGAAGGGCAACTCGTAGGTCGCTTCCACGACCTTCGCCGCGCCCTTGATGGCCGCCTGCGGATCGTTCTCCAGGCGCACCTTGGCGCCGGCGCCTTGCGAAGCCCTGGCCATGTCGGCCACGATGCTCTCGGTCGACACCCTGGCGTTCGGGCCATCGTCCCAGCGCAGCGCCAGCGCCGCCAGTCCCTTCTTGGCGGCGCCGGTATTGTCGGCCACCACGGCGGCGCAATCGTCCAGGCGCACGACCTGGCGCACACCCTTGATCTTCATTGCCGCCGCCTGGTCCAGGCCGGCCAGGCGGCCGCCGTTGACCGGCGAGATGGCCAGCGCGGCGACCTTCATGCCGGGCAGGACGACGTCGATGCCGTACTGCGCCGAGCCATCCAGCTTGCCCTTGGTGTCGAGGCGCTTGGCCGGGGTGCCGATCAGGCGGAACCGGTCGGGCGACTTGAGGACGATCGCCTTCGCGTCCGGCACCGGCTGTTTCGCCGCGGCGTCGACCAGCTGGCCGTAGCGCAGCTTGCGCCCGCTGGACAGGTGGACCACGGCGCCGTGTTCGGCGCGGCAGCTGGCCGGATCGACTTTCCACTGGCTGGCGGCGGCGTCCACCAGCATGATGCGGGCGGCGGCGCCGGCCTGGCGCATCGGCATCCAGGCCGCGCGCATGGTGGTCGAGCCGCCCGTCATCTGGCCGCCCAGCGCCGGATTGCCGTAGCGCGTGGCGTCGGCCGGCGCATGTTCGAGTGCGACGTCGGCCAGGTCGATCTCGAGTTCCTCGGCGATCAGCATCGGGATCGAGGTATAAGTGCCCTGGCCCATTTCGACGTAGGGCATGGTCAGGGTCACCTTGCCGTCGCGGCCGATGCGCACCAGCGCGTTCGGCACGAAGTCGGTGCCGGCGCTGGCGCCGGCGGCGCGTGCCAGTGCGCCCGGCAGCGCCAGTTGCAGCAGCAGTCCTCCCCCGGCGGCGCTGGCCGCTTTCAGGAAAAAGCGGCGAGAAATGGTGGGCTGAGTCATGCGTGGGTCCTTGAGAGGTGTCGGGCGGATCAGTGGATTGTAGGGACGATGCCTGGGCGGCATGGGCCAAAACCGAGGGATTTCGGGCCATCGCGTCCCTCCCATTGGATCTGGTGGACACGCGATGGCGCGAGGTTCATGCAGCGAGGGTGCCGCGGCGGATATCCTGCGGCGTTTCGCCATACACCCGCAGCAGCGCCTGGCGCATGCTGTCGGCGCTGGTGAAGCCGGCGTCGCGCGCGATGGCCTCGAACGACAGCCGGGAATTCCTGAGCAGGGCAAAGGCGGCTTCGGCGCGCAGCGCCTCGATGGCGCGTCCCGGCGATTGCCCGGTCTCGGCGCGGAACACGCGCGTGAAGTGGCGCCGGCTCATATTGGCCTGGCCGGCCAGTTCGTCGAGCGACAAGGGCCTGCGCAGGTTGCCGCTGATGTAGCCCAGCACCTGCTGGATCGGACTGGACCTGGGCCGCATGTGCAGCAGTGCCGACGATTGCGCCTGCCCTTCCCTGCGCCACTGGTACATGACCATGCGCCGCGCCACGGCCAGCGCGGCGTCGAGGCCGAGGTCTTCTTCGACCATCGCCAGCGCCATGTCGATCGAGGCCGTCATGCCGGCGCAGCTCCAGTGGCCGCCGTCGCGCATGTACACGCGGTCGGACTCGATCTTGACCCGCGGATGGCGCGCGCGCAGGGCCGGCGCCTGCGCCTGCCGCACCGCCACGCGGCGTTCGTCGAGCAGGCCGGCAGCGGCGAGCGCATCCGCCGCGTCGCACACGATGGCGATCCGGCGCACGCCCGCGCTGGCGCGCCGGAGCGCGGCGGCGGTGTGCGCTTCGGGGGGCGTGGAATCCCCGCAACCGAGGACGACCAGGGTATCGCCCCTGGCGCCGCTATCCTGCCAGCGCCGCGTCTCGAGGCTGGCCCCCGCCGCGCCGGCGACCGCGCCGCCTTCCGCCGACACGATCCCCAGCGCATAGAAAGGTCCGCCGGGCTGGCGGTTGGCCAGGTCGAAGACGCTCAGGATCGCCAGGTCGAGGAGCTGGAAGCCGGGAAGCAGGAACAGGGAGACGGCGCGGATCACGATGAGCGGTGGGCGAAGAGGGATTGACCTATGTTCGCCAATTCCCGTCCGCCATATCGGACGTGTTTCCCTTATTTCAGGACATAATGCGTGGATCACGAGCGACCGCCTCAAGCCGCGCGCAGGTCGACCAGGCCGCGCGCCATGGCGATGCTGGCCGCCTGGGTGCGCGTGCTCGCCTCCAGCTTCATCATGATCGACCTGACGTGCCACTTCACGGTGCCGACGGCGATGTCGAGACCGCGCGCGATGGTCTTGTTGCAGGCGCCGCGCGCAAGCAGCCCGAGTACTTCGTTTTCGCGCCGGGTCAGCACCTCGGGCGCCGGCGTCAGCGTCATTTGCCGGGACAGGGACAGGCACAGGTAGTTGTCGCCGCGGGCAAGCGCACGCACGCCGGCAGCCAGCTCGGGCAGCGGCGAGGTGCAGAGGACCACGCCATGGACGCCCTCCTGCAGGGCGCAGCGCACCGCATCCAGCGTGGCCGAGCGGGCCAGCGCCAGCACGCGCACCGGAGCGGAACCGTATTCACCGGGGCTCTCGCCTTCCGCGAGGCCAAAGGCGGCCGGCCCGTCGACCACGAGCACGTCGACGCCGGCGGGAATGCGTCCCGCGGACTTTTCCACGACACGGATGCCGGCTTCCGTTTCGAGCGTCGCGCGGACGCCGGCCTGCAGCAGCGGCTCCGCGACATGGATGCACACGACGATCGGTGCTGTTGGCTCATACGGTTTCATACTCATCTCCTCTGCTGGCAGCAAGCGCTGCATGCCTGGCAGTGTCGCCGCAAGGGCGGAGGGAGTCGAGTTAGCAGTTGTTGAGCCTTGTGAGCGGGCGTGTTTCCGGCATGCGCAGGATGGCAAGCAGGGCCAGTACGCTCGCCGCGCTCACGCACCACGCCGGCGCCAGCGGGCTGCCGGTGGCTTCGATCAGCCAGGTGACCAGGAACTGGGTGCTGCCGCCGAACAGCGACACGCCCATCGAATATACCAGCGCCAGCCCGACCGCGCGCTGCCCGGCCGGGAACAGCTCGCAGATGGTGGTGAGGACGCCGCCGCCATTGGCCGCCGTCAGGAAGGCCAGCGCAGCCGAGACGCCCAGCAGGGTTGCCCGGTCCGGATGCGCCGCCAGCAGCAAAAAGGCCGGCACGATCAGTACGGCGCTAACGAGCCGCGGCCAGAACATCACCGGCCAGCGCCCGAAGCGGTCCGCCAGCCAGCCTCCCGCCAGCGCGCCCGCCATGGTGGCCAGGCCGATCGCCAGCGCCGCCTGCAGGCCGTTCGCGGGCGGCAGTTTCAGGACCGTCGTGCCATAGGTCGCCATATAGCTGCCGACATAGGTCGCCACCGTGCCGCCGGCGATGGCGCCGATGCCCAGCACCACCCGGCCGTCGCGCCACAGGGGATGTCCGCCCGCGCCGCGTTCCGGCGCCGGGCTGGCGCTGGCCAGGGTTTCCGGCATGCCGCTGCGGAGGTAGAGCGCCAGCGGCACCAGCAGCACGCTGGCCGCGAACGGCACCCGCCATCCCCATGCGGCCATCGCCTGCGCATCCAGGGCGCCGGACAGGGCCAGGCCGAGCGCCGCCGCCAGCACCGTCGCCATGCCCTGGCTGAACAGCTGGAGCGCGACGTAGCTGGCGCGCCGCCCAGGCGGCGCGACTTCCAGCAGGAAGGCGGTGGACGGTCCGATCTCGCCGCCCAGCGCGAAGCCCTGCACGATGCGCAGCGCCGTGAACAGGATGGGCGCGGCCAGGCCGATCGAGGCATGGCCCGGGACCAGCGCCAGGCCCAGCGTCGCGCCCGTCATCAGGACCGCGGTCAGCAGCATGGCCGGGCGGCGCCCTGCGCGGTCGGCGTAGCGGCCGATGACGATGCTGCCCAGCGGCCGCGCGATGAAGCCGACCCCGAACACGGCCACCGACAGCAGCAGGCTGAAGCCGGCCTCCTTCGACGGGAAAAAGGCGCGTCCGATGGCCGCCGCGAAAAACGCGTAGGCGACGAAGTCGAAGAATTCGATGACGTTGCAGGCGACGGCGGCGCCGATCGCGCGCCTGTGCGCGCCCTGCCCTGCAACTGCCGCCGTCGGGGCGGCCCAGCGCGGCGCGTCGTTCATGCGAGCAGGCTGCGCGCGTGCTGCAGCTCGGGCGAGGCCGGGACGGTGTCGCCCGCCAGCGGCAGCAGCAGCGCGCGCGCCTCGGCCGCGCGCCCGGCGCCGATCAGCTGCTGCGCCAGCGCCAGCGCCGCGCGCAGCCGGGTCGCACCTGCGCCCTGCGCTGCGGCCAGCTCCATCGCCGCCAGGTAGCTCTGCCCGGCCTCGTCGTGACGTGCGGCGGCGGCCAGGCAATGGCCCTTCGTGAGCAGCAGCTGCGGCATGCGCAGGAAATCGCCGCCCGCGCGGATCATGGCCTCGGCCTGCGCGCAGGCGGCCAGGCTGTCGGCTTCCAGTCCCAGCTCCGACAGGCCCCTGGCCATCGAGGTCAGCGCTTCGCTGCTGACCATCTCGTAGCCATAGGCCTGCAAGGCGCCCACGGCGCCCCGGATGCGCCCGACGCCTTCCTGCTGGCGCTGTTGCAGGATCAGGACCTGGCCATACAGGATCTGCGCCACCTGCCGGTAGGGCTCCAGCGAATGCGCCTTGCCGATCCGTTCGAGTTCGTCCGCCACCTGCGTCATGCGTCCGGCATCCTCGCCATAGCCGTACACCGAACCGGCCCAGATCAGGGCGATGCAGTAGGTCACCGCATGGCCATGCTGCCGGGCCAGCGCAATGGTTTCCCCGGCCATGGCGCAGGCGCGATCGTGGCGCCCGGTCAGCGCCAGGCTGCGCGCCATTCCGCACATCGCGCGCATGTAGTATTCGAAACCGAGCCTGGACTTGAGGCCGTACGGCTGTCCGGCGGTGTAGGCCAGGCACTGCTCCCACTGGCGCATGGCGTCGTCGACCCTGCCGACCAGGTGCAGGCAGACGCCCATCAATGAGGCCACGATGGTGCGCGCTTCCGGGTCGTCCAGTTCCTGCAGCAGGGACTGCGCCTGGCAGGCGGTGTCGAGCGCGTCGGTATAGCGTCCTTCGCGGTGCAGCAGCACCAGGTAATGGCAGAGCAGGTGCAGCATGCTGCGCGAATCGCCCAGGCGCTCGGCGATGGCCATGGCGTGGCGATAGGCCTGCTCCGCCTTGCCGCGCACGCCGATGCCGGAAAAAGTCAGGGCCTGGCCGAGCGCGCCGTGCAGGCGCAGTTCGAACGCCGATCCGGCCAGTTCCGGCGGCAGGCAGGCCAGCGCCGCCTGGGCCCAGCGCGAACACTCGGCAACCTGCGAGGTGGTCAGCAGCCACGGGCACAGGGCGGCGGCGAACCTGGCCGCGTCGGCCGCCTGGAGCGGATCGCGCAGGTAGCAGTCGAGGGCCGCGCGCAGGTTGGGCAGCTCGAGCGCGAAGACGTCGGCGTCGGCCGCATCGTTGTTGCGGTGTTGCTCGATCCAGTCCGAGAAATACGCGGCGCAGCGCTGCCCCATCATGGCTTCCTCGCCGGAGACGCGCAGGGCGTTCCTGCAATAAGAAGCGGTGGTGTCGAGCATGCCGTAGCGCAGCGTGGCGCCGCCGGCATCGACGGTCACCAGGGACTTCGAGACCAGGTTGGCGACCAGCTCGATCGCCGTCATGTGGTCGTGGTCCGGGCAGCAGACCTCCAGCGCGGCATCGAGGGAAAAAGTGCCGGCGAAGACCGACAGGCGGCGCAACAGCAGTTTTTCGTCGTCAGACAAGAGCTTGAAGCTCCAGTCGAGCATCGCTCCCAGCGTCTGGTGACGCGGGATCGCAGTGCGCCTACCCTGCCATTTCAGGGATACCGAAGGGTCGAAATGCAGGGCGATCGCCTGCAGGCCGAGCGCTTCGATGCGGCCGGCGGCCAGCTCGATCGCCAGCGCGATGCCCGACAGTTCGCGGCACAGACGAGATACCAGCGGCGCGCTGGCGTCGGTGAGGGCGAAGCCGGCGCCGCTGGCGGCGGCGCGCTCGGCGAACAGGCGCACCGCCGGGTAGGCCAGCGCGGACGCCGCGCTCAAGCCTTCGCCGTCGGGTGGAAAGCCCAGCGGCTTCAGGCGGTAGACGAATTCCCCGCGCACGCGCAGCGGCTCGCGGCTGGTCGCCAGCACGTGCACCTGCGGACAGTTCAGCACCAGGGACTCGGCGATCTGGGCGGCCTCGTCGATCACGTGCTCGCAGCAATCGAGCACGATCAGGCACCTGCGGTCCGCCAGGCGCGCCTGCAGCGCCTGCGGATCCTCCAGCGCATGCTGCATGCCGACCGCCGCCGCCAGGGCCGCGTGCACCAGGCCCGGCTTGGTGATCGACGAGAAGTCGGCGATGTGCACCTCGCCGCCGAAGATGCGGAAGGCGGCGCGCGCCGCGGCGATCGCGGTGGTGGTCTTGCCGATGCCGCCGGCGCCGGCGATGGTCGCCAGCCGGTATTGCAGCAGGGAGGCCAGCAGCGCCTCGATTTCCTCGTCGCGGCCGATGACTTCCGTCGCCAGCGCCGGCAGGCGATGGCCGCTGATGAAGGCGATGCAGCGATCGGAGAGCGCCTCCAGGCGTTCGACCCGGGCCACGAAGGTATAGCCCTTGTTGGCGGTATTGACGATGTAGCGGTTGTCGCTGCCGTCGCCCAGCGCCTTGCGGATGGCGACGATGTGGAAGCGCAGGCTGCCTTCGTCGACCACCATGTTCGGCCATACCCGCGCCAGCAGCTCGCGCTTGCCGACGATCTCGCCGGCGGATTCGACCAGGGCGATCAGGATGTCGAGGGCGCGCCCTCCCAGCCTGACCGGCACGCCGTCGCGCTCCAGCAGCCGCTCGGACGGGGCCAGTATGAATGGCCCGAACGAGAAGCGCCAGTCGCTGCCGGTCTTCGGTCCGCTGCTTGCATGGAGGGGTACGGTTTGCTCGTGCACTATCGAAAAGATCCGCTTGCGTCGTCGCACCTCGACGACCCGGTTTCCGACCTGATGACGGGGACGGCCTTATCGGCCCATCCTCGCTGGCACACATTCAAAGAATTGTCTATCGACCATCGGACTGGGCATAGTATAAGGTAATGTCCATCATCTAGCCATGTAAAGACATCTTTTCCAGCTTCGCCGGCCATGCGCGCAATAGCCGGCAGGAGCAGGCGCAGCCTATGGCAGTTGCCGTTTGGCGCGCAGGCGTTCGATCGCGCCGACGATGCTGTCTCCGGTCTCGACGGCTTCCGTGAAGCCCGCGCGGCGGATCTTGCCCATGTCCGAGACCATGTCGAATTCGGTGTTGAACACGAAGTCGCCGAACCACCAGCCGACCAGTTTTTCAAAGGGCGGCGTGGCCAGGCCATGGCGCTGCGCAATGCGCGCCCAGGCCTCGGCCATCAAGGGCATCTGCCTGGCCAGCGGGAAAGGCTGCGGCGGACCGGCTTCCATCCCGAAGGCCTCGGCCACGCGGCGCCAGATGCGCTCCCAGCGGAACGGTTCCTGCACCAGGTTGAAGGCCTCTCCGCTTGCCGCCGGATCGAGCGCGGCCCACACGCTGGCGCGCGCCATCCAGGCCGCATCGGTGGTCTGGGCCAGCACGCCCGAATATACCCTGGGCGTGCCGGGGAAGCGCAGCGGCACGCCGGCTTCCTTGCTCAGCGCGGCGAATACGCCCATCGCCATCACGATGTTCATCGGGTTGCCGACGATGTCGCCGACCACCACGTCCGGACGCAGGATCGACCATGCGAAGTCGCCGGCGGCGGCGCGCTCGCGCAGCAGGTCTTCCTGGGCGTAGTAGAAGTTCGGCGTCATGTGGCGCGGGTCGTCCTCGTAGAACGGCGCCTGGGTGTGACCCAGGTGCACGCCGTACACCTTGGCGCCCTGGTAATGCACCACGCGCTGCAAGGGTGCGCCCACGGCCTTCAGTCCGTCGAGCAGATTGCGCAGCATGCCGCCGTTGATGCGCTCCTCGTCGAGCAGGTCGCTGCCGCCTTTCAGGGCCGCGTAGAACACATGGGTGGTGTCGCGCGCGGCCTCGAGCGCCTGGCGCGTCGCGTCGGCGTCGGTAAGGTCGGCCTTGATGGTCTCGACCCCGTCCACGAAGGTGCGCGGCAGCGCGCGCACGCGCCAGTCGGGACGCCCCGTCAGTTCTTCCACCACGGCGTTGCCGATGATGCCGCTGGCGCCGACGACCAGCGCGCTGTACCTGGAGCTCATGTCTTTCCTTTCGAAGCAATGGGAAATGGCATGAGCATAGCGGCTCGGCGCGATCGGTGCAGGACGCGTGGAAACCGGGAAGCGTGGTCCACGCCGGGGCGGCTCAGGCCGATGCGCGAACCAGCTTGCGCGCCATCCCGCGCGGCAGGTTGTCGCGGTCGCGCGGATTGGCCAGGAAGCGCGCCAGCACCCGTTCGTACAGGTGCAGCTGGCCGGCATAGCGGCGCTGGCGCATCACGCGGGGCTTGTGCATGAACTTGAGCGCGAAGTAGTCGGCCAGCAGGTCGCCCTGGGCTTCCATGTTGTAGTCGGCCAGCTGCGCGTCCTGGCGCAGTTCGTAGCCGTATGGGAGGCCGATGCGGATCGCGCCGCGCAGGCGCACCGGATAGCCCAGCTGGTGCTGCCAGACGTGCACCATCTCGTGCATGAACCAGTGGATGGTGCCCGGGTCGCCGGCGGCGTAGTCGGGCAGGAAGCAGGAATGGTGGAAGTAGATGCTGCCGTTGGGCGTCATCGCGCAGTTGCGCGGCTGTACCAGCGGCAGGTAGCGGCGGTTGTGCACGCGCACGCGGGCATAATCGATGGCGTCGCCGAACAGCAGCGACACCATCTGGATCTCGCGCGCGCTCAGCGGCCGCGCCAGTCGACGCACGGCCGCCCCGTTCCTCAGGCCTGCTTGCGCAGGCTCGCGGCGGACCTGGCCAGCTCGGTGATCAGGTCCCAGTCGCCGGCCTGCATGGCGTCCGCCGGGGTCAGCCAGGAGCCGCCCACGCAGGCCACGTTCTTCAGCGCCAGGAATTGCGGCGCGGTCTCGATCGAGATGCCGCCGGTCGGGCAGAAGGTCACGTCCGGCAGCGGGCCGCCGATCGCCTTGAGCATGCCGACGCCGCCCGCCGGCACCGCCGGGAACAGCTTGAGCTGCTTGAAGCCGGCCTCGCGCGCCGCCATCACTTCGGATGGGGTCATGCAGCCCGGCAGCAGCGGCAGGCCGCTGCTTTTCGCGGCGGCGATCAGGGCCGGGGTCAGGCCCGGCGACACGCCGAACACCGCGCCGGCGTCGCGCGCGGCGGCGAATTCTTCCGGCTGGGTCAGGGTGCCGACGCCGACGATGGCGCCTTCCACCTGGGCCATCGCGCGGATCGCTTCCAGTCCGTGTTTGGTGCGCAGGGTCACTTCGAGCACCTTGATGCCGCCGGCGACCAGCGCCTTGGCCAGGGGGACGGCGTGGTCCGGGTCGTCGATCGCGATCACCGGAATGACGCCGGCCGAACGCATGATGTCAAGCAGATTGCTGTTTTGGATGCTCATTCGTCTCTCACTTGTTTTTACGGATCAGGAAATCTTCGTCGGAACCCGGCATGATCTCGCCGCTGTCGACGCCCTCGTGCAGCGGCACGGTGGTGTCCTTCAGCGACGGCAGCGGGAAGGTCGCGGCGCCGTCTTCGGCGGCGCTGATCGAATTGCGGAACATCGCGAACAGTTCGCGGCCCATGCCGATGTGGCTCGACGTCAGGTCGGCCGTGCACTGCTTGCGGGCGGCCCAGACGTCGGCCGGCACCAGCGCTTCCAGCGTGCCGTTGGTGGCGTCGACGCGGATGATGTCGCCGTCGCGCACCAGGCCGAGCGGACCGCCGGCCAGGATTTCCGGCGACACGTGGATCGCCGCCGGCACCTTGCCGGAAGCGCCCGACATGCGGCCGTCGGTGACCATCGCCACGTGGTGGCCGGCATCCTGCAGGTTGGCCAGCGCCGGGGTCAGCGCATGCAGTTCCGGCATGCCGTTGGCGCGCGGGCCCTGGAAGCGGATCACGGCCACGAAGTCGCGATTCAGCTTGCCGGCCTTGTAGGCGTGCATGAAGTCTTCCTGCGAATCGAAGGTCAGCGCCGGCGCCTCGACGATGTGGTATTCCGGCTTGACGGCCGAAACCTTCATCACGGCGCGGCCCAGGTTGCCTTTCACGAGGATCAGGCCGCCGTCCGGACGGAACGGCTTGGTGTACTTGCGCAGCACCGTGTCGTCGCCGCTCTGCTCCGGCAGGTCGCGCCAGACCACCTTGTCGCCGTCCAGGAAGGGTTCCTTGCAGTGCGCGCGCAGGCCGTGGCCGAGGATGGTGTTGACGTCCTCGTGCGCCAGGCCGGCGTCGAGCAGCTCGCGGATCACGAAGGTCGGACCGCCGGCGGCCTGGAAGTGGTTCACGTCGGCGTCGCCGTTCGGGTAGACGCGGGCCAGCAGCGGCACCACCTTCGACAGTTCGTCGAAATCGGTCCAGTCGACCTGGATGCCGGCGGCGCGCGCGATGGCGATCAGGTGCAGGGTGTGGTTGGTCGAGCCGCCCGTCGCGTGCAGCGCGGCGATGGCGTTGACGATGCTCTTTTCGTCGACGATGTGGCCGATCGGCATGTACTCGCCGCCCTGCTGCGAGATGGCGACGGCGCGCTGGGAAGCGGCCCTGGTGAGCGCATCGCGCAGCGGCGTGCCCGGGGTGATGAAGGCGGCGCCGGGCAGGTGCAGGCCCATCATCTCCATCAGCATCTGGTTGCTGTTGGCGGTGCCGTAGAAGGTGCAGGTGCCGGCGCCGTGGTAGGCCGCGGCCTCGCCCTCGAGCAGCTCTTCGCGCGTGGCTTCGCCCTTGGCGTAGCGCTGGCGAATCGCGGCCTTTTCCTTGTTCGAGATACCGGTCGTCATCGGACCGCCCGGCACGAAGATGCCGGGGATGTGGCCGAAGTGCAGCGCGCCGATCAAGAGGCCCGGCACGATCTTGTCGCAGATGCCCAGGTACAGGCTGGCGTCGAACATATTGTGCGACAGCGCAATGGCGGTGGCCATGGCGATGGCGTCGCGCGAGAACAGCGACAGTTCCATGCCCGGCTGGCCCTGGGTGACGCCGTCGCACATGGCCGGCGTGCCGCCCGCGAACTGGGCCACTGCGCCGATCTCGCGCACGGCTTCCTTGATCACCTTCGGAAAGTACTCGAAGGGCTGGTGCGCCGACAGCATGTCGTTGTACGAGGAAACGATCGCCACCGAGGGCTGCTTCTGCTCGCGCAGCTTCAGCTTGTCGTTGGCCGGGAAGGCGGCGAAACCGTGCGCCAGGTTCGTGCACGCCAGCGTACCGCGCTGTACGCCCTTCACGCGCGCAGCTTCCAGGTGCGCCAGGTAAGCCTGGCGCGAATGCCTGCTGCGTTCGATGATCCGATTGGTCACCTGTTCTACTACGGGATGTACCGCCATGATCGTTCCTTGTGAATTAGATTTCTGAAATTTTACTACAAAATGAAAATGGCCGCATGTGGCGGCCATTGATTGCCGTATGGCAGAGCATCGTTGGGTTGAAGGCGTGGACGGCGAGCCGGCCATCCTACCAGCTGATGGCCGCGTTACGGCTAGGTGGGCGCCGCACGCCCACGCGCTCAAGCGGCGCATGAATTGCCTACGAACGACGCATTCCGCCGATTTTATGTAGTGATTTTACGCCCGCATCCTGTATGATTCGATAATCTGCATAAAATGACATCATACCGTCCATCATCATGCCGCAACCATCCCTGACCAGCAGCGCCAGCTACCAAGCCCTCCAAACCCACGCCGTCGATGCCGAAGACTGGCACATGCGCGACCTGTTCGCGCAGGATGCGCAGCGCTTCGAGCGCCTGTCGGTCGAAGCCGCCGGGCTGTTTCTAGACTATTCAAAAAACCGCCTGGACGGGCGCACGCTTGAACTGCTCGCCGGCCTGGCGCGCGAGCGCGGGGTCGAGCGGCTGCGCGACGCCATGTTTGCCGGCGAAAAGATCAACATCACCGAGAACCGCGCCGTCCTGCATACCGCCCTGCGCGCGCCGCGCGAGCGCCAGATCACGGTCGACGGCCAGGACATCACGGCCGACGTGCACGCCGTGCTGGACCGCGTCAAGACCTTCAGCGAGCAGGTGCGCAGCGGCGAATGGAAGGGCCACACCGGCAAGGAGATCACCGACGTCGTCAACATCGGCATCGGCGGCTCCGACCTCGGCCCCAAGATGGTCTGCCTGTCGCTGCGCCAGTTCGCCCATCCGCGCTTGACGATGCATTTCGTGTCCAACGTCGACGGCCACGACATGGACGCCGCACTGTCGCGCGTCAACCCGGAAACGACCCTGTTCATCATCGCCTCCAAGACCTTCACCACGGCCGAGACCATGATGAACGCGAACACCGCGCGCAACTGGTTCCTGCAGAGCGCCCCGGAAGAGGCGTTGGCGAAGCACTTCGTCGCCGTGTCGACCAACGTCGAGGCGATCAAGGCCTTCGGCATCGACCCGGCCAATATGTTCCCCTTCTGGGACTGGGTCGGCGGCCGTTATTCGGTGTGGTCGGCGATCGGCCTGCCGGTGGCGCTGTGCGTCGGCTACGGCTACTTCGCCGACTTCCTGGCCGGCGCCCACGCGATGGACGAGCACTTCCGCACTGCCCCCATCGAGCAGAACATGCCGATGATCCTGGGCCTGGTCGGCTTCTGGAACCGCGAGTTCCTGGGCTGCTCCTCGGTCTCGATCGCGCCCTACCACCAGGACCTGAACCGCTTCCCGGCCTACCTGCAGCAGCTCGACATGGAAAGCAACGGCAAACGCGTGACGCGCGACGGCGACGCCATCGTCGACTACGCGACCGGCCCGGTGATCTGGGGCGACGTCGGCACCAACGGCCAGCACGCCTACTTCCAGCTGCTGCACCAGGGCACCGACGTGACGCCGATGGACTTCATTGCCGCGCTGCGCCCGGCGCACGAGTTCCAGAACCACCACGCGGCCCTGCTGGCCAACTGCTTCGCCCAGTCGGAAGCCTTCATGAAGGGCAAGACCACCGACGAAGTGCGCCAGGACCTGCAGGACCAGGGCCTGGCCCTGCTCGATATCGAGCGCCTGGCGCCGCACAAGACCTTCCCGGGCAACCGCCCGAGCAACACCATCCTGCTCGACTACCTGACCCCGGCCACGCTGGGCGCCCTGATCGCGCTGTACGAGCACAAGGTCTTCGTGCAGGGCGCGCTGTGGGACGTCAACAGCTACGACCAGTGGGGCGTCGAGCTGGGCAAGGTGCTGGCCAAGAAGCTCGAGGCGGAACTGAACGGCGAGGCGCAGCCGGCGCAGCACGACGGTTCCACGAACGGCCTGATCGCGCGCGCCAAGGCCGCGGTATAAGCGGCAGTATGCGCACTAGGTTCAAGAGTAACGAGGACGAAGCATGAAGAACGAAAAATTCACGGTCGTGCACGATACGCCGATGCTGGTCGGCGAATCCCCCGTATGGCATCCGGTCGAATCGGCGTTGTACTGGGTCGACATCAACGGCTTCACGGTACACCGTTTGCATCCGGCCAGCGGCAAGCATTCCTCGTGGAAGATGGGCAGCGAGCCGTCGGCGCTGGCGGTCGACCAGGACAACAACCTGGTGGTCGCCACCCGCAATGGCCTCATCTACCTGAACACCTCTTCCGGCGACGACGAGGAACTGGTTGCGGCCCCCTACGACACCGGGATCATGCGCTTCAACGACGGCCGCGTCGATCCGGCCGGGCGCTTCTGGGTCGGCACCATGTACGAGCCGCGCGACCAGCAGAAGGCCGAGATGTACGTGCTGGAAAACGGCACGCTGCGCCAGGCCTGGGCCGGCGGCATGACCAACTCGAACGGCCTGGCCTGGAGCCCGGACGGCAAGACCATGTACCACGCCGACACCACCAGCCACCGCGTCGACTGCTACGACTACGACGTGGCCAGCGGCACCGCCACCAACCAGCGCAACCTGGTCGTCTTCGCGGACGACAAGAAGGCGGCCGACTACGGCGGCCGTCCGGACGGCGCGGCGATGGATAGCGAAGGCAATTACTGGGTCGCGATGTTCGAGGGCGGGCGCATCGTCAAGCTGTCGCCGACCAGCGAGCTGCTGGCCGAAATCCAGCTGCCGCTGCGCTGCCCGACCGCGGTCTGCTTCGGCGGCGCCGACCTGCGCACCCTGTACGTCACCAGCGCCAGCCATGGCCGCTCGAACGCGGAGCTGGCGCAGTATCCGCACAGCGGGAAGGTGCTGGCCTTCCATGTGGATGTGGCGGGCCTGGAACAGGTCGAGTACCGCGCATAAGCGCAACGTCGGGCGGGAGGCCGTAACGTCCGGCGGGCCGGGTAGACGGCACAGCCGTCCACCCGGCCCGCCATGCGTCCTGTTCTTGCCAGGCATGGCGCCATGATCTCCTACCGCTTCGTAGTAAATTTACTTGCGAAATCCCCAATCGCGTAGTAAATTTACATTCATCCTGACCACCTTCCGATCCGACACCATGGCAATTTCCGATTTCGACCTCGTTTTCTTCGGCGGCAGCGGCGACCTTGCGATGCGCAAATTGCTGCCTGCGATGTACGCCCGCGACGTCGCCAGCGACCTGCCCGCCAGCGCGCGCATCATCTGCGTCGGCCGCGACGCCATGTCGCAGGAAGCATTCCTGCAGATGATCGAGACCAACGCCAGGCAGCACGTGAAGGAGAGCGTCGACGAGAAGGCCTGGCAGCGCTTCCTGGACCGGATCACCTATGTCGAGATCGACGCCGCCAACGTGCAGTCGTATGCGGCGCTGGTCGAGGCGCTGCGCCGGGACGATTCGCTGACGCGCGTGTACTACCTGGCCACGCCGCCCTCGCTGTTCGCGCGCATCTGCGACAACCTGGCCGCCTGCGGCCTGGCCACGCCGAATTCGCGCGTGGTGCTGGAAAAGCCGCTGGGGCGCGACCTGGCCTCGGCCAAGCAGATCAACCTGGATGTCGGCAAGGTGTTCGCCGAATCGCAGATCTACCGGATCGACCACTACCTGGGCAAGGAGACCGTGCAGAACCTGCTGGCCCTGCGCTTCGGGAACATCCTGTTCGAGCCGCTGTGGCGGCGCGAATGGATTTCGGATGTCCAGATCACCATCGCCGAGAAGATCGGCGTGGGCAACCGCCTCGGCTACTACGACAATTCCGGCGCCCTGCGCGACATGCTGCAGAACCACCTGCTGCAGCTGCTGTGCATCGTCGCGATGGAGCCGCCGACCTCGATCGCGCCGGACGCCGTGCGCGACGCCAAGCTGCAGGTGCTGCGTTCGCTGAAGCGCTTCACCCCGACCACCCTGTCGCAGAACATCATCCGCGGCCAGTACCGCTCGGGCTATGTCGACGGCCAGCCGGTGCCGGGATACCGCGACGAGCCGAACGCGCCCAAGCACTCCAAGACCGAGACCTTCGTCGCCATGAAGGCGGAGATCGACACCTGGCGCTGGGCCGGCGTGCCCTTCTACCTGCGCACCGGCAAGCGCATGGCCGACCGCCTGGCCGAGATCGTGGTGCGCTTCAAGACGATTCCGCATTCGATCTTCAACCAGCCGACCTCCAGCTTCCAGCCGAATTCGCTGGTGATCCGCCTGCAGCCGGACGAAGGCCTGTCGATGAACCTGATGGCCAAGACCCCGGGCGACTCGATGCGCCTGAAGCAGGCCGAACTCGAACTCGATTTCCGCGAACAGTTCAAGGCCCCGCGCATGGAAGCCTACGAGCGCCTGCTGCTCGACGTGCTGCGCGGCCAGCTGACCCTGTTCATGCGCGGCGACGAGCTGGAAGCGGCCTGGGAATGGGTCGAACCGATCCTGACGCACTGGGAGCAGGACGACAACGCCCCGGCGCCCTACACCTCGGGTACCTGGGGTCCGGCGGCGTCGAGCGCCCTGATCGGCCGCGACGGCCTCCAGTGGCGCGAAGAAGCGCTGCCGGAAGACTGACCGGAGTTCCGCCTTGCTCCTCGATTCGATCCGTACCCAGCTCGACTCGCTGTCGAAGTCCGAGCGCAAGGTCGCACTCGCCGTGCTGGCCGCGCCCGGCGCCACCGTCAGCCAGAACATCACGGCGCTGGCGCGCAGCGCGCAGGTGTCGGAGCCGACCGTGGTGCGCTTCTGCCGCACCCTCGGCTACGACGGCTGGCACGAATTCAAGCTGAAGCTGGCGCAGGGCCTGGCCCTGGCCCTGCCCGGCGCCAGCGAGCAGCCGAGCCAGGACGACCTTGCCGCCGACCTGGTGAACAAGATCTGCAGCCGCTCGATCAACACCCTGCTCGACCTGCGCAACAACCTCAAGCCCGAACTGATCCAGCAGGCGCTCGACATCCTGTCGCGCTCCAACAAGATCGAGTTCTACGGCCAGGGCACGTCCGGCTTCGTGGCGGCCGACGCCCAGCACAAATTCTTCCGCTCGGGCGTGCCGACCGTGGCCTACACCGACCCGGCGATCCACTCGATCGCCGCGGCCCTGCTGCGCGAAGGCGATGCGCTGGTGGTGATCTCGCAGCGCGGCAACAACCCCTCGCTGGTGCGCTCGGCCAAGCTGGCGCGCCGCGGCGGCGCCGAAGTCATCGCGCTGGCGCCTTCGGGCACCCAGCTGGCCGACATGGCGAGCCTGCTGATTCCGATCGACCTGGTGTTCGCCACCGACCCCTACACGCCGATCTCGGCGCGCCTGGCCTACCTGGTCGTGATCGACGTGCTGGCGGTCGGCCTGGCCCTGCGGCGCGGTCCGGAGTTCCGCAAGAAGATGCAGAACGCGCAGAAGGCGCTGCAGGAATTCGACATGCAGTTCGATTCCTTCATCGGTTGAAGCGCGCCGGCTTCAGGCGCTGAAGCTGGCGACGTGATGCATGGCGAAACCCGCGAGCCGGTTCAGGTATTTGTTATGAAAGAACACCTGGTCGGCGACGGCGAATGCGGCGGTCCAGGCCAGGCCGATGACGATGAGGTCGCAGCGGCCGCTTTTCCACCACTTCAGGGAATGCCGCCTGAATATCCAGGGAACGCCCATCGGATTGGGCCAATCCGCCAGCAAATGCATGACACCGCCGGCGGCGAAGCCGAACGCCAATGGCGCCCAGGGGCCTTCCTTCAGTGAACAATAGGAATAGCCGAGCAAGGCCAGCCAGCCGATTCCCCAATGCGTCCACGTCCGGTGGGCGATCCAGAGCTTGCGCTTCCTGGACCACCATGCCACTTCGAGCCAGTCGGGTGCGGTTCCTCCCGCGGTGCCCATGATGGCGGCAAGGCCGCTCCAGAGATAATACGGTCCGTCGGCGCCGGCCTGATGGACGAGAACGGCGGCAATCATTCCGGCGGCCAGGCCGGTGGAATGATGCGCATGATGAGAAGCCATGATCCAGGCAATGCCTTGCTACTTGAAACAAGAAAGCCGCAATATACTGCTTCGGCCCCGCGGGAAACGGGATTTGAAACGTCTTCTTGCATCTTTATTGCATCGCACCGTGCTTCACTCGACATTAGAAAATGGATTGTCGAATGAGTGCCCGGATTTCTTGTATTTAAGGCCTTGCTACATAGGGCTGCCTGCTGATCGCTTATGCGGCCGGCCGGTCAGGAAAATCGAACTGGTCGGCCTTGCCGCCGGTATAGCGCTGGCGGTAGTCCGGCACGTTGATGATCGTGTACGGGAACACGTCGGGAATCGCACTGGCGGCGTCCAGGCGTGCCAGCTGCTCGGGCGCCAGGCGCACCCGGGTGGATGCCAGGTTGCCCTGGAACTGCTCCAGCGTGCGCGGGCCGACGATCGGCAGCACGCCCTTGCTCGCCACCCAGGCGATGGCGACTTCGCCCGGCGTGATGCCTGCCTCCGCGGCGACGGCGATCAGGGTGTCGAGGATGGCGCTGCGCTGCTGCGAGTTCTCGGGCTGGAACACGCGGCCGCCGAAGGCTTCGGCGCGGCCCTGCTCCCCCTGGCGGTACTTACCGGTCAACATGCCGCCGCCCAGCGGCGACCAGCCCACCACGCCCAGGCCCAATGCGTGCGCGGCCGGCAGCAGTTCCTGCTCCGTCGTGCGTTCGACCAGGCTGTATTCGACCTGGATGCCGGCGATCGGCAGGCTGCCGCGCAGCTCGGCGATGGTGGCGGCGCGCGCCACGCGCCAGGCCGGGAAATCGGACAGGCCGGCATACAGGATCTTGCCTTCCCTGACCAGGTCCTCGAAGCCGCGCAGCAGTTCCTCGACCGGCGTCACGCCGTCGGAGATGTGGGCCCAGTACAGGTCGACGTGGTCGGTCTTCATGCGTTTCAGGCTTTGCTCGAGCGAGGAGACCATCGCCTTGCGGCTGTTGCCGGTGCTGAGGATGGTGGCCTTGGCGTCGCTGCGCAGGCTGAACTTGGTGGCGACGACGAATTCGTCGCGCCGGCCGGCCAGCAGCTCGCCGACGATTTCCTCGGAGTGCCCGCCCTGGTAGGTATCGGCCGTGTCGATGAAGTTGCCGCCCGCTTCCGCATAGGCGTCGAAGATGCGGCGCGCCTCGTCGGGCGCGGCGCCGTGGCCCCAGCCGGTGCCGAAGCTGCCGGTGCCGAGCACCAGTTCCGAGACCCGCAGGCCGGTATGATTTCCAAACAGTTTGTAGCGCATGATGCTTCCTTTGCGTGGTGATGGCGCCGGCGCCACTGCCGGCGCGGGGTGTTCAGTCGGCGGCCCGGCCGAGCAGGCTGGCGCTGGCGGCATCGAGGATGCTGCGCGAATAGGCCTCGTCGTCGACGGCGCGCGACAGCAGCAGCGCGCCGACCATGACCGAGACGGCGACCAGGGCGGCATCCTTGCCCGCTTCGACGCCGGCGCCGGCCATGGCCTGGGCCAGCACGTCGACGCTGGCTTTCATGCCGGCCTCGAAGCTCTTGGGCAGCGCCGGGTCGCCATGGCGCGCGGCGTCGGCGGCCAGGGCGGCGAAGGTGCAGCCCTCGCCGGTGCGGTCGCGGTGTCCGGGCGCCAGGTAGCGCTTGACCAGCGTGGCGTAGGCATCCCCGCCGGCCGCATCGACGGTGCGCCGCCATTTGTCGGTGCCGGCGGCCAGCGCGTGTTCGCAGGCCTCGCCCACCAGCGCGTCCTTCGATGCGAACTGCTTGTAGAAAGCGCCATGGGTCAGGCCCGCGGCCGCCATCAGCTCGCTCAGGCCGACGCCGTCGAAGCCGCGTTCGCGGAATAGCCGGCTGGCCACGTCGATGACGGTCTTGCGGTTTTCTTCTGCCTGGGCACGGGTGACGCGCATGTTTTCCTCCACTGGATACGGCGATGATAGATTTCGATCATAATCCAATTTGGCGATGAATGTCGGTCGCCATCCATTTCCGCTCCAGCCGGCCCCGGCGCCACGCCCCGCGCCAAGCTGCCGTAAAATACGTCTTTTCGACCAGCTTCCCTGTCCGCCATGCACATCAATCCCGAACGCAGCACCCGTCCCGACTACGACCTGCTGGTACGCCAGGTCGCCAGCGTCCTCGAGGGCGAACGCGACCTCACCGCGAACGCCGCGCAGTTCTCGGCCCTGGTCTACGACACCATCGCCGACCTGAACTGGGCCGGCTTCTATTTCACCGTGGCGGGCAAGAAGGAAGGCACGCCGGACCTGCTGGTCGGCCCCTTCCAGGGCAAGCCGGCCTGCGCCCGCATTCCCTTCGGGCGCGGCGTCTGCGGCACCACCGCGGTCGAGCGCAAGACCATCGTCGTGGCGGACGTGCATGCCTTTCCGGGGCATATCGCCTGCGATTCGGCGTCGGCGTCGGAGATCGTGATTCCGCTGGTGAAGAACGACAGGCTGATCGGCGTGTTCGATATCGACAGCCCGGTGCCGGACCGGTTCTCGGACGAGGACAAGACGGGGCTGGAGGCGATGGTGCAGGTGTTTTTGGATGCGACCGATTGCTGACCGGGCCGGCATGCCGCTGTCCGAAGCGGGTACAATACGCGCCTGATTTCCACCCTCTCCCCTTCGCACCATGAACCAACTCGAACAGCTCAAGCAATTCACCACCGTGGTGGCCGATACCGGCGACTTCCAGTCGATCAAGGCCTACGCGCCGCAGGATGCGACCACCAATCCCTCGCTGATCCTGAAGGCGGTCCAGAAGCCGGAATACCGTCCGCTGCTGGAAAAAGCCATCGCCGACAACGCCGGCGCCTCGACCGAGGAAGTCATCGACCGCCTGCTGATCGCCTTCGGCGTCGAGATCCTGAACTTCGTGCCGGGCCGCGTATCGACCGAGATCGATGCCGCCCTGTCCTTCGACACCGAAGCCACGGTCGCCAAGGGCCGCGAACTGATCGCCCTGTACGAAGCCGCCGGCGTCAAGCGCGAGCGCGTGCTGATCAAGATCGCCTCGACCTGGGAAGGCATCCGCGCCGCCGAGATCCTGGAACAGGACGGCATCCGCTGCAACCTGACCCTGCTGTTCTCGCTGTGCCAGGCGATCGCCTGCGCCGAAGCGAAGGTGCAGCTGATCTCGCCCTTCGTCGGCCGCATCTACGACTGGTACAAGAAGTCCAGCGGCACCGATTACACCGGCGCCGACGATCCGGGCGTGCAGTCGGTCAAGCGCATCTACCAGTACTACCGCAAGTTCGGCTACAAGACCGAAGTCATGGGCGCAAGCTTCCGCAACACCTCGCAGATCCTGGAACTGGCCGGCTGCGACCTCTTGACCATCTCGCCGGACCTGCTGCAGAAGCTGGCCGACGCCGACGGCAGCGTCGAGCGCAAGCTGGTGGCCGACGCCGGCGCCGACATCGAGAAGATCGCGATGGACGAAAAAACCTTCCGCTTCATGCTGAACGAAGATGCGATGGGTACCGAGAAACTGGCCGAAGGCATCCGCGCGTTCTGCGCCGATTCGGCCAAGCTGAAGAAGATGATCGAAGAAATGCGTTGATCAACAATTGTCGGTGAACTCCGACAATTGTTAGCGTTGCCCCTGCGAAGGCGGGGTCCAGGTTGCACGTGGTTCGATACGAAAGCGACACTTGTTAGCGTCGCCCCTGCGAAGGCAGGGGCCCAAGTTGCACGCGGTTCGGCATGCAAGCAACACTTGGGTCCCTGCCTTCGCAGGGACGACGTGCTCAGGTTTCAGGCCTGCAAGATAAGCAGTCCCTTCCTTGGCGTCACCCCTGCGAAGGCAGGGGTCCAGGTTGCACGCGGTTCGATGCGCAAGCGACACTTGTTAGCGTCACCCCTGCGAAGGCAGGGGTCCAAGTTGCACGCGGTTCGATACGAAAGCGACACTTGTGAGCGTCACCCCTGCGAAGGCAGGGGCCCACGTTGCACGCGGTTCGACACGCAAGCAATACTTGGGTCCCTGCCTTCGCAGGGACGACGTTTCAGGCTTCAGGCTTCAGGCCGGCCGCAGGC
>Ga0265780_10001983_pt1 | contig 28345 bp, 30 predicted proteins | sample P1T30metagenome_FD_192432 | JGI IMG/M metagenome (GOLD analysis project Ga0265780, IMG submission 192432) | Plant litter microbial communities from East Loma Ridge, Irvine, California - P1 T30 | ecosystem: Environmental > Terrestrial > Plant litter > Unclassified | place: USA: California...
GGCTAGGGGTACATATTTCTTCTTCTTTTCTTTTGTGTTGGGAACGGGTTGTGGTTTGGGTGCAGGTTTGGAGCCTCTGGGCTTGACGAAGAGTTTCATATACGAGGTTTTCGTTGGGCGGCTTTTGGAACTGGCGCGATGGGGATGGTTTGGGTTTGACCATTTTGAAATTTCGTGTAGGATACTAGAAGTACAAGGAGGGCTTTGCGTGTACAAGAGGGGGATAGGCGTCGAACAAAGGCGAATTAAGCAGATGGATGGCATTGCGGCTCCTGGATCGGACAAAGAACCTTCGCTGCGAACAGTGGAGTGCGGAGAGCAAGGAGAGATGATGCAACATTTGGAAACAGGTACGCAGTCTTTCTAAAGATGAAATTGATCACTTGAATAACGATTAAGTATGGCAATGCCGCCGTCTACGGGGGAGCAGTGCTTCGACAAATTGATGAAGTTGGTAGTGCAAGCTTAGATATGGAGACAAAGTAAACAAGTACAAAAGAATGTGACAAGTGAAGCAAGACTCCGAAGCATCACTATAGAAACCCTCCCAACACCTAGGTAGCAATGTGATTGACAGAGAGCGCGGACTAGCGAAGACAGGAAACAAATCACCACGCAAACCGACCTCTCTCTACTCGGTCGACTCGATCGGTGACTCAGGGATAGCCGTTAAACCTTAGCCAGCTCATCCGCCTTCGTCTTCGCCTTCGCCATCATCTCATCATACAGCTTTCCGATCAAAACGTTCCTTACGCTGCTTGGCCCGCTACACCGACCACCAGGGAAACTATAAAACACCCGCTGACCAGCAACAAACTGCTGAGTAGCGAGTGCAATATTCTCCTCGTGCTCTTTCGCCATCCGTTCATCATAATTCTCGATCAACGCCGTCGTCGGGCTTCAGCCAATGGACGCAGCTGGCTTCTTTGTACGCGGAACTTTCTTCTTGGGCGCCTGTTTAGCGACTTTGGCTTTCTTTGTTGTCGGTCGTGCGGGTGCAGTGGGCTGTCGACCAGTGGTAGCCTCTGCGAGATAGCGCTCGTTGTAAGATTTAGGAACGACTTCCTTGGAGCGCTTGCGAAGGGTTCCGGGTTGACGATGCTGTCTTTGCTCGAGGGCGGACAGCCGTGGGCTTCTTGGATGCTCGGTTCATCTGTGCTTGGTGTTCGGAGATAACACATGGTGTTCCCTCTGCACCGGGAGCCATACGACCAGCTGTGCGGACCGAATTGGTCGTGGCTGCCATTGTTGGGAAGTGATGGGAGTGTTGTGGGCGACTTGGGAGAGTGCTTAAATAGGCCCATGTGTACTGTTTGAGGGACTTTTTGGTGTCAACGAGACCTACATTGTCTGCACACTAGATTCGCCGGAAGAAGGAAAGGCTAGTCCATAATGCCAATGAGACAGATACTTGTGGTGTAAACAATGCTGAGCTTGTGTCTCACCTAGCAAGGGGATCTGGTGCCTGACTAGCATGGTCGATAATGATGCTGGCGCCTACAGCTTTCGCGCAACGTTCGACTCATAGACGTTGATTTTGGTTTTGGTCGCCAAAGAAGAATCTCCTTCTCTGATTGGATATAGTATCGGCACTGGAGTGATCACATCGAGATCACTATGTTGTCTGAATTGTATGTTATGTCAGCTCCAGAGTCCTCGTAGCCTTCGTGTGTGTTAATTGTAGGCCGCAGATAGTCTTTGCTACGCAGCATCGCCTATGGTACGGTCGCAGATAGTTATCATCTCATCTTCTCACCTCCAAATTTCTTAAGCTTGCGCCCGTGATTTATCAGCGGAGGCTCGAGTTCCTGGTAAACACGGCCATACGCGACATGGTCAGGACACTTCCAGGGAAGGTCACGGTATTAGCAGTTTCCTGTGCTCATCGTAAGTGCTTGATGTCGAAAAAAATCCGCCAGTAAGGGTGACACTACTGGCTTTCGGCATCAAGTTATTGACGCGTTTGAGTAAGATAAATCCACCTCTTAGACGGCCCGCCTTCGGCAATTTGACAGAGAACAGCATGACAACTGGTGGAGCAGCGCGGGGAAAAAGTGACTAACCTCGCTGTAGCTGATCTACCAGATTCGCCTCATTTCTGCATAATGTAATTTGCAGTACACCCTACAGAACTTTGTTACATTGACAGACTCACAACTTTCTTTATACTTGCATCACTGCCAATGCAGTGCATATTGGAGTCGTCATTTATGCGCTCTTCATGCTTTGAGTGGGACCGAGAGGCCTTAATGCGGATGTATTTGCAATTTCTTCGTTGGGTAGTGAGCCTCGAGCTCTGCACTCCACGTATTGCACCTGGGCGGTCTGAAATCACGGGAATCTCCAATTTCTACAAAGACCGTGTATAACGTCTAGTCCGGAGGATTCGTGTTTAACGACAATCGATTCGTGGAGGTGTGGAGGAAGGAGACGGGAGCAAGCGAAAGTCGCTTGCTTGACTCGAAACCGGACGGATGGGCATGGCCAATAAAGAATGGACGACTTCATTGCGCCGCAGATTCCGTTGTCAAGCCGCAGACTTCAGATGTCCGTCCGGCCGCCTTTTGAGAGATTGTGAAGGATCGTGGCGGCAAGGATCGTCTGGCAGGACGTCCTTGCCACGGGCTGAAAGCCCATCAAAGGGCAGCTTTCGAAAAGCTCGATTGTATCAACAAGTAGTGTTATCATGAGATTGACTTGTAGAGGACGATGGCGGGAGAGTGGATGTCGCAGGAGCTATCTTTAGCGCTTAGCGTGGGTATCCACCGGCACAGTAAGCAAAAAGAGAGCTTACTTGCGTCGCAGATCCAACAACCATACTCATCCAACCCTCCATCGCTTCCCCATGTTCTTCCTGCATTTGAGCCGTCACTGAGTACGTGTATACTTCGTGAACATGTAAGCGTCGATGCTTCAGCCTTATCCTTTATTCCAAACCTCAAGGGCCTCCTCTTCACCACGGCGACACGAGTGAGGAGCCAAGGCGGACAGACTCACGGCGGCGTAGCTAAACACCTCTCTGCGTTGTTCTCCACGAGTCGTGGCATTGTCTGCGATAAATTGACGCCTTGAACATTCAGCGAACGAGTTAGACAATGACAGGGTTGGACTGGGACGGCCCGAATATGGAGAGCATTTCCCCAGCCCAACTTGCTGTCATCCTGGATCACTCTGAACAGGGGACAGTCCGACACAGCACTTGCCTCACCGTTCTTCACAGCGTTGTACAAGGCAACAATGTATTCAACTCGAGCATCAACGCTGTGAACATGACGCTCAGCTGCAACAGTCATCCAGCAATGCTACTATTGGCTCTGTAGAGGCCTCGGGCATCTACAAACGAAGATCGACAACGAGCGTGCAGAGCGTGACACAAGTCCACGAATGGATTATTTCCAGAACAATCTTAGCCAAGACCGTTCGTGCAGGTAATTACAGCGAATACGCGAAGAGAGCTGCGCTCTCGTTGGCCCGTACCTACGGTGACAGCTGTGCGCTAAGAAACCACCCCGGTGCTGTGGCTGTCAGACCCGCATAAGGTTGCCAAAGTGCAGGTGGTGTGCAGATGCAAACCCATAGGTACGGGGCTGACACACCATAGGGCCTGGGGGCTGTTGGCGACCTGATCAAACAGCGTCCGTGTCGTTCGTCTGCAAACTACACTTACATAGTCCGCGGCCATGCTTCTTTGATCTCCCCAGACTTCGCGCCTCGACACTAACGTTGGATCCACAGTAACAGCAACAGTCTGTACAATGGGCGATCTTCAATCTTGGGTCTCGCTGTGGGTGTGCTTGCCATTAGCTCTCCTCTTCATTGCGATACGGCTGGTGTTGAGGAGGGTCCGAGGACAAGCGTTCACGCGTGGAGATTTCTGGTGCATGGCCACAGCTTTCTTCATTGTAGCACGATTGATTGGAAACCACTATTTGTTGATATACGGCTCGACGAGAACACTTTCGGCAGCAAGACGCCTCGAGCTAATGGACGGTGATCACGACGACGAGAAGTTCAAGATCGTAATGGGTAGCAAACTCGTACTTGCTACGCGATCCCTTCTGATTTGCAGGTACGATTAATCGTAAAGTACAGTATGTGTGAATCTGGCTAACATATTACTAGTCTCTGGAGCGCGAAGATGGCAGTCCTTGATCTGCTGTCCCGACTGATCATGAAGATGCCTTTCGAAAGAAGACTCCTCTACGTCATATGGGGAACGCTACTATCGACATTCATAGCATCCATCATCACAGTCTTTACGAGCTGCACCCCGATTCGTCGCTCCTGGCAAATCAACCCGAATCCCGGCGATTGCACGATTGGTAGCATTTGGATCTATACCTACGAGGTTTCCAACATCATCACCGACGTAATCCTTATGGCCGTTCCATTCTCCCTCATCATGTCCGCGAAGATTGCCACCATGAAACGCCTCCGCATTCTCGCGCTGTTCAGCGTCGGTCTCTTCTTGATCAGCATAAGCATTGTGCGCATCATACGAGGTCGCGATTCGCGAAGTCAAGCAGGACACACTCTCTGGGCATCTCTCGAGGTCTTCTTCGCGTCCGTCGTCGCCGTCACGCCCACAATATACGCCTTGGCTCGGAACGCTCACGAAGACTCCTCATATGAGAAGAGTCGTGATCTACACAGAACGATTGGTAGCAGAGGGTATACTGGTAGCGTGGTGGTAGACGACAAGTACTCGGCTAGGATATGGACGGAACTCGAAGCGCAGGAAGATAATTCGAGCGCTACCGGCATTCTGGTCAAGACTAGCTTTCAAACGGAGAATGCGCAGGTACGGTGAGCCGCTGGATCGCGCTCATCAGATGTCATAATCATAATATTTTACCTTGATCATTGGTCCCTAAACGTTGGCCACTTGCGAGACTCTGCAGAACGAAGCGCGAGCTGATCGCTCGACTCACGCATCAATGATACCATGTGGTAAGCTATGATCTATCGCATTGAGTCGAAGCGATACAGAAATTCGTGTAACGCGACTACGCAGTGCGTCCTCAGTCCTCAAGATACAGTCTGAACTTTTCCGCAGCAGCATTGAAGGTAGTGTCTTCGACTGAAACTTGGCGCAAGGAAACTCACCTCTTGAACTCGTTCGAAATCTACCACATGACGTGCGTGGAGTTTCAATATAGCGAGATCTATAACGATAGGTTCGCGTCATGGTGTTGGTGTTGGACTTGCTCGCTCGCGCAAAGCCTCGCGGGTTTCAAGCGACCAGTAACCTTGCGACGAAGATCCATCTTCCCGACGCACTGACTGGGATGTGATCGCATGCTGTGATTTTTCATCGTCTGGGAGTGTTCGTGCACACGTGATCCACTGTGCTGAATCATTCACGAAAGGCATGGAAATAAGTATCACAGAGCGACTAACATAGCAAGACATCAATACGAGGACTGTGAGACTTCAATTGATAAGGTTTTACATTAAGAGATTATTCTATTACATGTGTGGCCACACGACGTGGGCCCGCAGACAATCAACTTACACCACCACCTAGTTACTTCTTCGCCTCCGCACATTCTCTCCTCGCCTCCCTCCACTGACACTCTTCGTTCAAACTCAAACCTTGAGGGACTAGTACTAAACAACATGTTAGCCACCGCGTCGCACTTCTTCGCAGCAGGAAAACTCACTGAATTAGCCCTAGCAGAGTTCGCCTTCGGGCTCTTCGACGGCGCGCGAGCAGACACAGTGCGAGAAGTTTTGCGCGACGTGATAGAGCTCACGATCTTAGCTTTCTTCGCAGCAGCAGCCTTGGTCTTGCCCTCAGCCCTCGTCTTCTCAATGGCAGCTTCTACCTCTGCGATAGTCTCTGGATCGTCTTGGCCAGTGGTGTAGGCGCTGAGAGACGAGCTGGAGGCTTGGGGGCTCTTTGCTGGCTTCTTGGTGACGCGGCCGCTGGTTGTCTTTTTGATCGCTGGCTTCTTGGGGGCGGCTGTCTTAGTGGCGGCCTTCTTCACGGGGGCCTTCTTGACGGGAGTAGCCTTCTGGACGGGAGTGGCCTTCTTGACGGGGGTGGCCTTCTTGACGGGAGTGGCCTTCTTGACGGGAGTGGCCTTCTTGGCGGCAGGCTTCTTTGCCTTCTTTGCAGCAGCCTTTTTGGGAGCGGCTTTGTTGACACCAACAGAGGTAGCTTTCTTCTTCGGCGCTGCTTTCTTCACAGGCGCCTCTTCAGGTCGAATGTCGTCTTGATAATTGGCCAGCTCATCCAGGTTGTACTGCTTCCTTGGGCCTCCACGAGTTGTGCGTTTAGTGGGTGATGGTGCCATGCTGATGGTGTTGGTGGTGAGACTAAGATATTGGTGATGAAGGTCAAAAGTTGGTTGCTCAAACTTGAATGGAGACAAGACGATTGTTGCTTTCCTTGACACTTTGAGTGGTCAAGACTAGAAAGAACTCGAAAGACAAGTTAATGCAAGGTACATTGGGCGATCCTAAACACCCTTGTTGTTGCGTGGTCTGCCGGATACGGGTGGTTAGGCCCAGAACAAAGCCACGTGAAATGCCAAACCACGTTACACCACTCTCGACACATGACAGTAGTCGGCGATTCTTTGTTATCGAAGCTGTGAGCGTTCTGGGGTTGTGAGAGTCTGCTGTTGTGAGGTGAAGCGGACGTAGCGAAAGAGGTTATTCGCAGCCTTCACATCAAGAGGTAGCCGGCTCAGATCAGAACAAATAGGGATTGAACGTATGCTATCAGATGAATATGTACTGTGTAAAGAGGTCATCAATTGACCACCCGGGGTATCGTGATACATGCACTTCGTCTCAAACAATGCTTGGTGTAATAACCAGACGCCATGCATACTCTGCCAAATATACGCCAGTACTAACAATGTGTAAGGGCGAAAGCGTGTAATGCTCAACGATTCAACCGGCAAATGCAAATCGTGCTAAATTCATAAAGGGCTTGCGTGGAGAGCACTCGCTTTCTGCTTCGCTATCGGGGACGAGTAGGTCTTCGCTGCCTTTCAGGGAGGACCTTCTCCTCTTGTTCGGCGTCATTGGGGGCGGCGAGCTAGCAGCAACGACTATCTCAGCTTCCATCACTGCCCGCGCGGAGTCTTGTATCGCTGTCTCGTCATCGGTGGTGGTAGGCGGTGTCCCTGGAAGGATGGTTTGGGTGACAGGCTCAGTCATCGTCTTTGAAGCTTGAGCGAGAGGGGGCGCAGGTGCCCAGACTTCAGCGTTCCGCCTACGCAGAGGAGAACTGGAGATGCGCGCGTGTCGTCGTGGAAATGGGGGTGGGGGTTTGTACGAAAATTTCGACTTCAGCTCTTCCATCTGAGAGGACAGTGCTGCAGTGAAAACTGTCTCTGGTTCGGGACTGCCGCACGAGCTTAGTGGTGTGAGTGTACCTGTGGTGCCTTGCGACTGGTCAGTGCTGCCTCTTGAGGCGGTCGTTGATTGTGATGCGCTCTTGATGCTCGACTGTACGCTATCAGGGAAGACGCGCAGCTTCTTCTTCGGCTGAGAAGCTGCCTCCTCGAGATCGGCAACCTCTGCCATGGCTTCGTGAAGGGAGTCGTCAGAGAACAAGTCGAAGTCCAGACCGGATTTCCTCCGACCGCTCTTAGTTGTACGAAGCGACGGGCTCGGTTCGGGCATTGAGGACGGGAAGAAAGAGCTCCGAATAACGTTTCCGCCGTCAGCAGCTGGAATGTCGGCGAGAAGGTCTGAGCACAATCGCTGTCTCTTAGAAGGGTGTGGGGCGGATCGTCTTCCTCCACTGGGGTCTGATACTGTTCTTCGTGCCGGTTGGGGCGCAGTACTAGGAGGCCTGGACTCTGATTGCAATCTCGACAAGGGAGCAGGGACAGCTACCCAGCCGTTGCTGTCTCGTTGCTGCTCAATCAGGGCCTGTTGACTGGGACTTGGTGTGAATATGTTGGGGCTGAGCTCGGCCAAAGGTGTACGCTTCAGCTTGAAGAAAGAGTCGATTGGTTTCGATCCCTTCAGATCAGGTGTCTGAGCGATAGAAGATACCCTTCGTTTTGGCGCGAGAGGTTTCTCCGTTCGTCGTTTCGTGCTGGCAATGTTCATGGGCAGCTTCGTACGTGGATATAGATCTCCTCGCGCCACTCCCATGGCCACATGGGGCGGAACCTCCTCACCCAAGAATGGCATGTCAGCAATGTCGACCCCTTCTGCAAGGGGAGTAAGGTGAACCAGCTTTTTCTCGACAGGGCAGTAGACCAGCTGGTACAGGAAGGTCTTCTCAGCCTGGTCGAATGCAGCCATAAACCCGGCTGGCACTTTTAGCTTTCCGTCGAACTGGGCAGCCTTGACCAGCCGATCCACCGTTTTGTGTTTTCGCAACATGCGATGGGCTGTCTTGAGTCCCAGGCCGCCAATTCCGGGAAGGTAATCGCAGCCGCTGAGTATGGCCATCTTCCGAAAGTCGGCATCAGACCAGCCCACAAAGCTGACTTCCCGGCAGGCTGTGAAGTGCTTGCGATTCACTTCCACGCAGTCGCCGTACTTGTCGAGCTTGGTGATGAGGCACTTGACGCCAAAGACAAGCAGATCTGAGTCTTCAGACAAGACGCCGTCAATGATGCCTTTGCGTTCGAGATAGGCCATCTGAGAGTCTGCCTCATACGGTGCCACGACGTATTGGATGTTGTGGTGCTTCAGCTCCTCGATGAAGGCGCGCGCCATTTCTGGTGTCACGTCCACGGCCTTCTGAAATTCCTGCTGCGCCTGGGCTGTTTTGCCGACCTTGAGTAGCTCGAGCCCCAGTCTCCTCCCTTCCTTTCTCTTTTCCCGTCTCTGCTCCTCGGTGCCAGCTTTGCTCGGGAGGTTGTCGCCATCGAAGATGATGTAGGGTGTAATGCCGAAGTGGATGAGCATGCGAACGCGGTTCATGCAGAAGTCGACGTATCTGATCTTAGGTTAGCCAGCTGTCTTTTGCTGTCACATGTGCTACTCACTTGGTCGTGGGCTTGTCTAAAGCCAGTTCAATGGCACAGGCAGCCGTGCCGCGATGCAGCCAGCCATAAGCATCCACGCCAATGGTCTGGCCCGAGAACTTCTTGAGGTTGCATGGCTTGTGAATCGATTTCAGGAGGGGCAGAAGGCCTGTATCCCAGTCAGCCTCGTCCCGGGAAGTGCAAACAGCATACCCACCAGAGATACCCATCCTGTGCTCCTCTTTGCCGCTAACGCGTCGTGCACAAACAATGGCTCCTTCGTTGCCGCTATTGCATCGTAGGGGTCGAGATTCAGTGGAAAGAAAACGCTACAGACGCTTGTAGAAACAGAACAACAAGGAAACCGAGATTGGTGGAGGAGCTCCCGCAATGTGGTGGAGCTTTCATCGGAACACACGCAGAACGGCAATCACGCGCCGCGCTAGTGGACAGATACAGTCTAGCGTCGGGAAGCTAGCGCGCCATTGTAAACTCCGATCGCCGACAGATCATCCAAAATTTCTGGAACAGAACACCGAAGTTGACGACCACATATCAAAGTCAAAATGGTCAGCAATCGCCTCGGCAAAGTCACCAAGAAGATTACAAAGAAGAAGGGCAAGAACCCCAACCTGCACGAGGGCAGCCGCGATACGCAGCGTCTACAAAGTGCAGCCGCCCGAGATGACAAGCTCAACCGCCTGAGTTCGCTGAGAGAAAAGCAGAATCGGCATTTCTGTATGTACATCATCGAATTAGGTTTTGTTACGGCTAACTCGATCTAGCGCTTCGAATAAAGTCCTTTCAGTCATACACCACAGAACATGAATCACCTCTGAGCATTCCAGAAATCCAATCCATGATCGAGGACTACCTGGGCCGTGACGACGAGGAACTACTCAAGCTGAAAGCCGAGCGCCGTTCTGGAAGGCCAGCAAGTACGCGCCAGACCTTACTCGAACAGGCACGAGCTACTGAGCAGGGCGAGTATGCGTCCGGATTCTGGGTACCTGACCTCGAGGACGCGGAGAACCTGAAGAAGCTGAAAGACTGGAGCGGGCAGTGGTCTGGTCTGTCGACGCTCAAGTTTGCGCGGATCTCGAAAGACGGCGTCAAGAAGGAGAGCAGTTTCCCACCAAAGGGAATGTCGTGAGTGGCTGATACTGGCGTGAAGAGCTAGGAGACGAATGAGAAGGTGTATATGTGCACCAATACCTCTGGACCCTTTGACGTCGCGGAATGGTTCTCACACTACAGCCGCATGTGGTGCTTTAGGCGCCACCCATAAGAGAGGTCGATCATGAACACAGAGTTTGGAACATTCTGAGCAAGGAAGCCTACATTGGGGGCAATCGGGAGCCTCGATTGGTGACGTCTCGACTTCTCAGGTCAGAACGAAGTACCATACAAAACACCAAGACACAATATTCCACCCAAACACAGTGGACCCCACCCTTAAGGCCCAACATCAGGAATTTAATTTAGTCCGGGACGAGTCCACACAAAGTATATGGCAGTCACAGCCCTCCCACAACGCGAACATACCACTGGCTCATTCAGTCAACAATTTGTGTTATTCGAGCTCGACTAGACTCCAATTGCCCATTCCATCCTCATCTCTTCCCCCCTCATTCCCTCCCCCCATTCCCACCCCCCTACTCAAACTTCTCAAACCTCGTAACCCACCCATCCGCACCCCTCTGCTCCCCAACAATCCCCCCCCGAAACGCCCTAAACTTCTCCAAACTCTCCCACCCCACAAACGCACTGAACACTTTCCCTTCCACGCCCTCGCCCAAACAAACATGCGGATACAATTTTTGGGCCCAGGACCCCGACAATCCTGCAGTAATCAGCACCAGTTACATTCTAACACACGTGTGGGCGAGATTGACGTACCCTGTATTCCGATTTCAGTATCTCCCCCCACCGGCCCCCACTTCCTCTCCAAATATCCCTCCTCATCACACCCCGCATCAAAATACGCGCTCACGCGCTGCGTCACGCATGCTTCCAACGGCGCGAAAGAAAGTATACTCTCGCTGTGTATCACGCGCGGCCCGCCGAGCATAATGCCGCTTAGCCCTTCGAGCATCATGCCGAAGTCGGGGGTGGATATGAAGGTGGGGCCGTTGGAAACGTCGGCCCAGTCTAGTCGGAGTTAGGAGGGTGGAGAATGTGGGTGGGAGGGGGGTTGAAGAAGGGTGTGGTTTACCGATGACAACTTCGACTTCGACTTCAACTTCCACCTCCCCCGACTTTTCACTCGGGACACCAAACCATACCCCCTTACACCCCTCCTGCCTCTTCATAATCGCTAGCGCATCGAGCAGAACCCGTCTGTCCTCGCTAGACGACACATCGACCCCGGGCTTGAGCGGTATAAACGCGATTTCCGTCTGGGGCTTCGTGTACCCCATCTCTCTCGTTTTGTTCTCGTAGCTGCTTAACCTGGAATGCGGAAATGGAAATGGATATGCAGATTCAAAGATGTGATTTTATACAGTACTAACTAGTCGGTGTGTAGATAACAGAAAGGTAGGTACACAGTAAGCTTACATCTACACCCCGGCGGCGGAGTTCCACCGGCGGCCTAATTGTAGTGTCTTTTGTTCCAATGGTATACGAGGCATGGGGTGATTGTATACGCGCCTAAATATACGCCGTCGCACGTAAGTCTTAACATGTTGTGCCTGCAAGCGTCTGGCGACACGGGCGACAAGGATCCAAAGCAGTTGGGATCTGGGCATGTCATCGCACGTCAAGAAAAATTTTCAGAAGTTATATCGCTTCCTTGTTACATGTCAATTCATTTCATGTATGCCTCATCGCAAGTCAACATACATTCAAGTACACTCGTCCCATGCAAGTCGCTGAAGTAAATGACTATCCAATACACTATACAAAACTCCCTCTTATTCCAACTCAACTCAACGTATTCGTACACAGTTCGTACCCTCTCATTTCACCGTCGTGGTCTTGACACCCCGCTGAATAAGAGCATTCTTCAAGCCCGCAGCGACCTGTTTCCGCCTCCTCGCACTCGCCCTCAAACTATCAATATTCTCATCCACCAAGTCGCTCAGACGAGCAAGCTCATTGCCACCGTCTGCAGGCGTAGAATGTAATCCGTATCCATTCTTTGCGCTAGGCGTAGTATCCGCTTCAGGCGTGAGAGCCACGCGGTTCAACTCGCTCAAGCTCATCTTGCTGCGTGGAGGCGTGGCATACGGTGTATCTGCGATTGCGCTGCTGCTGCGCAGACTCGTTCCGCGAGAACGACGTGGTGTACCGGTGCCGCCGTTGCGCGACGAGGATGACGAGGGGCGAGATAGTTCTTGCAGGCCGATCTTGCGCATCTGGGACTCGATTAGCGTGATGTCGTTGTTGCGCTTCTCGGCCAGAGCCGTCATCTTGATGATAGTCTTCTTGACGGCGTCGACAGTGGGCACGGCATTAGCTTTGCCGTTTGCAGCGTTGTGCGATGCGATGCGTGAGCGCAGGAGGATGGAGCTTTCTTCTGCTTGGCTGAGCTGGGTCAGGAGGTTAGCGTATTGGAGGCGCAGCTCCTTTCGCTTGTCGGACATCTCTTTCGTTAGAGGTGCCCTGCGCGACGCTTCGGCGCGCTCGGGATCCTTTCGATTGAGGATCTCGCGCCGGATGTCGTTGAGGCGTGTCATGAGCTTGGCTTTGTCGTTGAGCAGACGACCAAGTGCAGTGAGCTTGTTGAGTACGTCTTGGACACGACCAGCGTCGAGCTCCTGCTCTAGCTGGGTTTCGAGGGACTTCAACGCTTCTATCTCACCAAGAGTCCACTGATCGAACCATGCTCCGTCTTCGCCGTCAGCTACGATGTCTTCCAGGGTCTGATGATCGACCTTGTGTCCAGACTGGGGCTGCTTGTGATACTCGGTGTATGACTTGATCGATCGGGCATTCCAGCCTAATGCGTCGATCATGCCGTTGATGTCCTTGTAGATCATCTCAATTTGAGCAGCGTGACCGCTCTTGCTTTGTGGCTTCCCGGCGTAGTTCTGGTAAGCAATGAAGTCATCGAGCGTCCTGCTTGGTTCGATCGGCCGCGATAGCTGCTCGCGCATACGTTCGTCTTCCTCGTCTTGCAAGTCGGAGACCTGAGGTTCTGGTGAAGCAGGCTTCGCTTGCTGAACAGAAGCGCTCAGCGATGATCCAGGGGCGACAATCGGCTCCCTCCGCGTTCGGATAGCCGATGTCGAAGAGGACCGAAGAGGGCTTGGCGAACGAAGATTCGCTTTGGCCCGATCGGCTGGTGGTGGAAAGAGTGGTTGCGCAGGCGTAGACGAACCTCTCGGGTTATTACTGCTCAGTGAGAAGGGCGCTTTGCTCGCTTGTTCGCCGAAGAGGAGTGCAGTTTGCTGAGGCTTAGCAGACTGACCCCAGATTGGTTGGGCTGGCGAAGCGCTGCGATTTGAGGTGGAGGTGGCCCCAGATTTGGCAGCTGGAGGTGTCGGAGCTGGCGGGAACACGCGAGGCGACTGGCTCACACTATCTTGGAAATTCCAGCCTCCTGTCTTCGATTGCGGCCCACGCGAAGCATTCGAAGGTGATGGCTCCTCTGCCTCGTCCTCATCCTCATCTGCGTCCTCGTCCTCGTTATCTTCTTCCTCTACTGAGAAGCCGCTTCCCTCTTCTTCATCATCATCATCATCATCATCATCGTCCTCGCCGATAGGTGATGCCTCAACAGACGAGCTTGGTGCTTCCACTTTGACGCCCGGGCTGCCAGCGAGTGGAGGTAGCTCGTCATCAGCAGGCTGTGGCGGCTTAGTGGTTATGAAGTCCGGCGGAAGAGGTGCATCGTCAGGCTGTGGCGTCGCTGCCTTTGGTGTTGCACTCTCTTTCGCGGGCGTTGTGCTCGGGAAGTACGACTTTTGCCTTGGCGGTGATGCAGGAGTAGTGGAAGATGTGTTTGCCGCTTCTTGCGCTGGAGTGAGTGGCGGCTTCGAGCTGTTGCCACCCAAAGTTGAGGCGAAGTCGCCCCCAAAGAGAGAGCCAGTGGAAAGAGCTGCGGGCTTCGGCAAATCGTCCTTCGCACTTCCATCGCCCTTGAAACCAGTATTGAGCTTGAAACCGTCGCCGAGTCCGAAGAGGCCTTTGGCAGGTTGTGGTGGGGCCTGTGGTGTTGGTGTGGCCTCGTCCCTTTTGCGGCTTTCGGCATCTGCTGTGTCAGAAGATTTTGACTCGAATGACAATGTGTTGAATGAGTTCTTGGATTGGCCAAAGATTGATCCCCCCTGTGCCGGGGTGTTGGCCCACGAAGGTAGTGACGATCCAGTGCCCGAGCCGAGAGTGACGGTAGAGCCACTAGGTTCGGTTTTTAAGCCTGGGAATGCAGGCTTTGACTGTTGTCCTAGCGCACCAAATCCAGACTGGCCACCAAAACCGGACTGGCCACTGTTGTTACTGCCGAAGCTGGTGAAGCCGCTGTTCCCGCCGGCCTGTCCAAATTTTGCAAAACCAGAGCCTCCCGACTGGGCTGAGAAAGGATTGGGTGGGGCTTCGGTGGTAGGAGCTGGCTGTGAAGGTGCACCCCATAGGGACTGTTTGCTGCCCATTCCCATCCCGCCAGTAGCACCAAACGCTGGAGCTTTTGAACCGCCCATCGCAGAAGGGGCTCCGAATGCGGGTGCGCTTGGTTGAGCAGGAGCTGGCGTTGTCGAACCGAAAGGCTGAGATGGTTTGGCTATGAAGGGAGGTGTCGCACCTAGTCCAGGAGAGCCAAACGCAGGCAAGGAAGGACTCCCGAAAGTAGCACTCGGCTTCGAGAATAGTCCAGCTCCCGGAGTCGAAGCTGGAGCTGGGGTGGATGGAAGCCCAAAGGGAGTGGCTGGTTGTGAGGGTGCAGATATGGTCTTAGCAGGCTGTGGTGTTGACTGTGACTGTTCACTTGCGGCGACCATTCCAGGATAGCATGTGCCGGTCTCGATAGACTTGTTCCAAATCACCCACCAGGCCATGAGGACACCTTGGTGCGTCAGGATCATGTATGCCGGCAGGGGATGCGGCGCTTCCTCGATTTCTTCGAGGGCAGGGATGGGACGTCGGATCTTTTCCGTGGCTGAGAGGTCCAGTGCGTCGCCTACAAGCACACTATCGCCGTCCTCTCCGTAAACGAGCCTGGGAACAGCCGCCTTTCTATTGTCGTCAGGGGTTGCCATGATCCACTTGCTCCATGGTAGATGTGCTTGATCCTGTGATAGTGGCTGATCCGAAGTGGTCAGCGTGATGACAGAATCGGTATGTGAGGAGGTCATGATGATGAGCTCGTTGAGGTCGGGCTGCCAATTCTGAAGTCGTGACGAGAAGAGACGTGAGGGAAACGCGCGGGTCGGGATGGATAGTCCGGCAAGAAGAGGATCGTATGGCGTTGGATGGAACAGAAAGCCGCTCCAACCCTTTCCGCACTCGACCAGGTAGTATTGGTTGTCTGCAGTGTCCCTGTTCGCGGACGGGCTCGGGCCATAAACGACGAGGAACTCGGTGTTCTTCAACCAGATGACGGCCGTGACTTCGTAGCTAGGGTCTGAATCTGGAGCACGAGGCATAGTCGCCTTGAGGGTGCCGTCGGTCATGTAAATGACAGTGGTGCCGTCCTGCATGCCAGCCGCCACTGCTTTGCCCTTATTGCTCCACGTGACGCTTGACACGCCCGACTCTTTCAGCGTTGAGGTCTGACCGCTCGTGACGTCGGTGAGGCACAATTTGCCAGTGTCGAGCAGAAAGGCCATGTAGTGTTCTGATTCCGGCACAGGATTGCCGAGCAGCACGCGCACTGCGACGCCGTCCGTCTTGATCTGTTGCTGCGGCTCCTTCTTTCCCTTCAGCAGCTCCTGGGCATCAAAGACGGCGAGTCCGCCATTGCCCTCGGACGAGATGACCAGAAACTCTCCAGTCGCAGAGAAGACGACATGGCGCAGCGGTGACTCCCCTAGAGGAATAGTGACATCTGGCGTGTAATCCGAGACGACATCGAACTCGCCGGCTTTTCCCTCAAAGGCCTTGCGGATCTTGGACGTGTGCGTGACTATCAGGCTGTCTGGGCCGGCCGCAGCGAGCAGACCGGGCTTGGATGCGACGGAGAGGAGGGTGGCAGATGCGGTGGGTATGCGGTCGGAGGGCCATGGGTTGAGGAGCTTGAGCTTCTTGGGGCCCTCGGCGCCCTGGCTCAGTGCGCGGAATCCTAGTTGCTGTACACGTCAGCCGTGGTCGTGGGAGACATGGGCGCAAACGTGTGTGCATACCTCTGTAGCCGCGTCTTCCAACTCCCCACCCTTCTCAATCGTGGGCGCCATGCTGGACGCGGAGAGAGCGGAGGATGTCTAGGGCGCGTGGATGTTGTCGTAGAGTGTCCCGCGATGATGTGGTGCGGCTCAGCGTGCGGGCGCTGTCATCTGGAGACAGGCGCGTATCTCAGTGCAGGCGCGCAAGCGGAAGTGAGCGTGTTGTTCTGGGCGAGAGAGGTAGACGAGTAGTGAGGAAATATTGACTGCCTCGTGGTCTCAATGGGCAGAACAGCAAGCACGCGACGGCAGCGTGAGGATTGACTGATTCACCGTCAGGCACGGACACGCTTTGTTGATGAAGGTGGAGCTCTAACAAAGTTGCAGGGATCACGTCGCCGCCAAGCCGCGACCGATGGACAGCTCCAGGCACTGACAGCTACGCAACCGCGATTGCCTTCATCCACACCACTTACAACATACCGCCGCCGCTCATACCTCACCACAACCTCCAGCACCCCTCCGTATACCCCCACACCAGACCACCACCTACCCACCACACGGCGTCACCATGGGCGGCTTCGACTTCTCCAACCACAACCGCAATGCGGCCCTCCACGCCCAGGGTGTCCCGCTACCCAAGGCGACGAGCACAGGAACGACCATCGTGGGCTGTCTCTTCGACGGCGGCGTGGTGATTGCAGCAGACACACGAGCCACGAGCGGGCCCATAGTAGCAGACAAGGTACACTCAACCACCACCTCGAACTACCACAACGAAGAAGTACTCACGATATACAGAACTGCGAGAAGCTGCACTACATCTCCCCCCAAATCTGGTGCGCCGGCGCCGGAACAGCCGCAGACACCGAGTTCACCACCGCCATCATCTCCTCCAACCTCGAGCTGCACGCCCTCTCCACCGGCCGCAAGCCCCGCGTCGTCACCTGCATGACCATGCTGAAGCAGCACCTGTTCCGCCACCAGGGCCACATCGGCGCCTACCTCGTCGTTGCGGGCTGCGACCCCACGGGCTCGCACCTCTTCACCGTGCACGCCCACGGCTCCACCGACAAGCTGCCCTACGTGACCATGGGTTCTGGATCCCTAGCCGCCATGTCCGTCTTCGAGACGCAGTGGACCGGCAACCTGACGCGCGACGACGCCGTCAAGCTGTGTGCGAATGCGATTGAGGCCGGTATCTGGAACGACCTGGGCTCGGGAAGCAATGTCGATGTGGCGGTCATCACCGAGGAGAAGACGACGCTGATGCGGAACTACCTCACGCCCAACACGCGGGTGCAGAAGCAGCGCAACTACAGGTTCGCAAAGGGCACCACCGCGGTGCTGAACGAGAAGATCATAACCAAGGAGGAGATTAGCAAGTACGTTACTGTACACGAGCTGCAGGACGACAGCGCCGAGGGTACGGCGGAGGCCATGGACGTGGACACAAAGGCGGGATGATGGTGATGATCGGGCATGTTGGCGTTACGGACATGAGATGAGATATGTACTATAATCCGGACGAGGACTAGATGTATCCTTGTGGTAGCCGGGCAGAATCATGATCACGATTACGACCATGAACTCATCTGCCAAAATACGCCGTGACGGTTCGCATTTGAAGACGCTGACATACTCATTTGGTTTTAATGACTTGTTAATAATTACGCTTCTAGACTACGACAATCCTCCAAGATCAACTACGAAGGTGCTTATAGTTATCTATCGTGTCAACCTTCAGCACGCACTGAACGCAAGAGTCAGCGACTCGAACATTACGATCACATTGGTAGCACAGGCGGCATCGAGCTGTTCTGTTATTCATCACATTCATCTTGGTAAATACGTCGTCCGTCGGCCATCTCACAAGTACTGCACATCTACACACTTGCACCCCCCTCCCATGCACTTGCACTCCTCTTCCCACTCAGCGCTCACATCCCCAAATGCGAATCGCCGGTGACGCAGTTGTTTTCTTTACTGCGTATGTACAAGTCGCACTGTGTTTACTTTCCTTTTTCCTGTGGATGAGATGGGAGCTGCAGCATGCGAGTAATAAAAGTCGACCGTACGTGCCCTGAAGTAAGACGTAAAAGTACGGTGCTTTAAGCGGTGCGGTTGAGATAGGGCACGTTTTAAAAGCTTGTACTATTCGATGATCGTGGGATAGATATTATGTAAAAGGAATGAAGGAATTTGTTCTGTACTGTCTGGTCTTGTTTGTTTCTTTGATGTTGAATTTCTAGGAGTATGTATGCTGAACTTCAATGCTTCCTATCCACATAGCTCAACTGTTTGCAAGTGGCGAATTTGAGTTGCCAAGTTGAAGACTAATAAGCTATCGCACGTTGGACTGTTTGGTCTCAAGGACTATTATGGATTACTTCTTCACATGCTTTGACTATATCCGACTAAGGCATTGGGTCCACCCACAGTCTCGACGGCACCGATGCGACCGTTGTAGCCAGCGGTGCGAAGCAGATCGCGGGCTCGGTGGACAGCGTAGAGACGATGATGTTGTGATTGACACTCTTGATGTCCAGATGTGATAACCGCTGCATTGTGAAGTAAACAGAACTACTCTCCCACCCAAGAGCTTTTACCCAACGCCAGACTGGCTCACATCTCACTAAAGACCAGCCAAATAACGGAAACCACGTCCATTAATCTTCTCCACTCCGCCGCACTCAATCTCTCATTCACCCCAAAAGCACACCCACCTACCGACACCTCTTCTCCACAATCCCAGCGCCATGCTCCTCGTACTCCTTCCGACTAATCCACAGCTGGTGAAAGCTGCCCAGACTCGCTAGTATACTGCCGCCAATCCAGCTCGCGTACTTGCGCTCCACCACGCTTCCGGGCGCAATCAGCTTGTTGCGCGTGCTCGGGTAGATGGCGTTGATCTCGTAGTTGAGGCGGTCGTTGAACTTGTACAGCAGTGTCGAACCGCCCGTGACCACGATATTTGCGAGCAGCATGGGCCGCTGGTCTGCGTCAACTTGCTGCACGGCTGCCTGTACGAGGCGCGGAATCGTGTGCTCGTCCTTTGGTCGCGGCGAGGCCTCGGATGTCAGTGCGGCGGATGCGTCGAAGAGGCCTTCTGCTGCGCGGAAGCGGTCGGACTGGAAGACCTGGTTCCAGCCGTCTGGCATTTCAAAGGGCCGGCCGGGGGTGTTGCGTGCGATCTCCTCGTTTGTGCCGTTGGAGAAGCGTCCGGGCCCAGGCCAGACTTCTACGACGGACTCTTTGAACTCGGTGAGGACGCGCTCTTCTTCGTTGAAGCGGAAGGAGTCGGTGGGCGGCGCGGCGAAGGTCTTGTAGGTTGCGGACGCAGTGGTGCCGGCGTCGACGGCGGTCTTGGACTTGACGAGGTAGTGCGGTGTGAGGGGTACTTCGGGGGATGTGGACTTGAAGATGTGGCGGATCTGGGAGGAGACGAAGTTTCCTGCCAAGGGGGACTTTTGCACGCCTTTGCGGAGGACCATGCCGTCGAGTACGGGAGTTACGCTGGTGTGCGAGGCGCCGACGTCGATGATGATGCCGGACGCTTTGCCTGATGCAAATGCTGCTAGGACGCCCGTCTTCTGCAGGAAGAAGGCAGGCGCGCCCCAGTCCTCCATTGCGATCTCGATGTACTTCTCTCGTGCTTTTGCGCTGTTCCAGCCTGGTTCTGTGACGAGCAGCGGGCTCTCGTCCAGTGGCTTCTCGTTGTTCTCCAGGGCCTCCATGTCCACGTCCATAGCCTCAGCATTGCCATTGCCGTCGTTCAGGCCGTTCTTCGTGGGATCAGTGGCTTTTGCGCCTGTGAGTCGGTCGGTGATAGCATACTCCCAGAGCTTGGTGGCCGTGTCCCAGTCCTCTACGATGCCGTCTGCGCCCCAATAGTTCTTGATGTCGAGGCGATCTTGCGGGTTGTGTATCGCGTTCTCACCAAAAGCGTAGTGTGGGCCTGCATCCGTGTCTCGCTGGCCATAGAAGGAAGGACAGACTGATTTGGGCACGTCTTCACCAGCGAAGCCGGCGCGGGTGCTCGAGTAGCCGGGGTCGAGTACGATTGCGGACACTTCATCTATAGTTCTGTGTCAGTATAAAAGCGATGTGAAGCTTGTCAGGGTCGCTAGTACCTCCGGCGTACTCGCCTGCAGCTGGTGCAGTCGACGAGTTGGGGATGTTCATCGCGCACGTCTATCGCAATGCGCCGAGCTCGGTGTAGAGTTGTATATGGTTCAGCAAGTCAATTGACGCGTCGTCGAGAATTTGCGGCGTGCGGACGAGTTCGGCGGGGGTGGTGACTGGCGTTGGTGTTGAAGAGACGCTGTCGCATCGCGAAACTCAAAGAGAGTCGCGGTGAGCTTCCACTTCACTCCGCAACGCAACAGCCCCCGCGCCACTATCGCGTATCTCACCCCCACTTCCAATTGAGGGTCTATCGAGGACAGAAATGAAGAGATAACATAGGAATAAACATGGCTTTCCGATTTTTCCGCCAGCTCTACTCCCTCGACACCCTCGACACGCGCTTCATCGTGCCGGCGACCTCACCCCCGAAGGAGGCACTGAAAGAGGCAGAGCTCGACCCGGCAGGGCCATTGCCAGTGGAACATGGAAGGTCCAAGGGCAAGGCTATTCAAGGCGTGTCGCCGTCAAGGTGGAACACGACCGAGTTCTATGTCTACTATGTGTCCATCTCTGCGTCCATTTTCATGATGTTCAAGTTGGTGCTGGAATCATCAAAGGGTGCGCATATTGCCACATGCCAAATCCACGTCGCTGACCTTCGTAGAAACACACCCTACATATCCTCAGTACTCACATTTACTGACAGATGGTTGGATACCAGGGCGCAAAGTCGTATGTTACCCCTATTTACCCAAGTCATGTCGAAATATTGACAATATCAGGACAACAGCGACTCCCAATATTCAAGTTTCAGGCAGAACATACCAGCACTTACTGCCATCGTTCTGCTTCATCCATTGCTTCGAAAAGCTTACGACAGTTTTTGGAGAGCTGATACGTACACCCAAGTGCGCCCATCAGCAGGCAATGGCAGCCTTACCATGGGCTTGACTGCCTCAGCCGCAGCCGACGCTCGTCTAAACCAGCGTGTATCATTTGATGTGATCTTTGCCGCCATTTTCCTCACTGTCTTGCATGGCTTCTCTGTCTTCAAAATCATGGCTATTCTGTATGCCAACTACTACATCGCAACAAAGCTACCCAGGCAATACGTACCAGCAGCTTCATGGACTTTTGCTGTCGGTACGCTCTTCGCAAATGAGTTCACCACAGGCTACTCCTACGGTACACTCTTCAGCATGTTCCTTCCCTCCATTGTCTCCGAAAAAGGCGAATCTGCCCGCAACCTCGGCCATGTCCTCGACTCATACGGCGGTCTCATGTCTCGCTGGGAAGTCCTCTTCAAATTCACCATCCTCCGCCTCATCAGCTTCAATCTCGACTACTACTGGGCCCACACCCAGCAACATAGCAGCAGCTCCCTCGAAGTAATATCCAATCCACCTCAGCACCCCGTCCAAGCTAATAACACGCCAGAAGAAACAACTCGACGCCTCCAACCTCTCAGAACGCGACCGCGTCACCATCCCCGCCAAACCAACAGACTACACTTTCCGCAACTACTTCGCCTACACCATGTACTCGCCCCTCTACCTCGCAGGCCCCATTGTAACCTTCAACGACTGGATTAGCCAACAGCGCCACCAACCCCACAGCATCACCCGCAAGCGCACATTCATGTACGCACTCCGCTTCGCCGTCGTGCTACTCACCATGGAACTCATGATCCACTACATGTACATGGTCGCCATCTTCCACGCGAAGCCTTCCTGGTCCCAGTTCTCCCCCGCGCAGCTCAGCATGATGGGCTTCTTCAACCTCAAGCACATCTGGCTGAAGCTGCTTATCCCATGGCGCTTCTTCCGTCTCTGGGCGCTGCTGGACGGCGTCGATGCGCCAGAGAACATGGTGCGGTGTATGAGTGATAACTACAGCGTTATGCACTTCTGGCGCGGGTGGCATCGTAGCTTTAACAAGTGGAGCTTGAGGTACCTTTACATTCCGCTTGGAGGGAGCGCGATGCCGGGTGTGTTGGGGAAAGCGCGCGCCGTCGCCAACTACCTCGTGGTCTTCACATTCATCGCTATCTGGCACGACATCCAACTCCGCCTCCTCGCATGGGGCTGGCTCGTCACACTCTTCGTACTCCCCGAGATCCTCGCCTCCTGGGCCTTCCCAGCACGTAAATGGAAAGACAGTCCCGACGCATACCGCTGGCTATGTGGCATCGGCGCCGTGGGCACGATACTCATGCTCATGGCTGCGAATTTAGTGGGTTTTGCGCTGGGGGTAGATGGGCTGAAGGAGCTGGTTACAACGATTTTGGTGACGTGGGAGGGGCAGGTTTTCTTTTGGACGGCGTGTTTTGCGCTGTTTACTGGGGCGCAGTTTATGTTTGAGTGGAGGGAGGCGGAGAGGAGGAGGGGGGTTAATATGAAGTGTTGAGTTGTGGTGGTGGTGGTGTGTAGGCCTCTGGCATGTTTGTAATGTACAAATTAATTAAGCGTGTGTACTTGAGTGTCTCCTCGCTGTACTATCGTCTGTCGTTCTGTACTGCATACCTAAGATGTCTCCTTCAAAACTGTGGCTTTTGACGGGCACATGTTAGCCAAACTGTACCGTCTCATCCAAGACGGGATAAAACATACATGCCCATAGTTGCTGAGATAATAACTGCGATCTTGACGTGAGCTCAGACGATTCGCGGCAAAAACAAAGGATAAGTAGATGAAGACTTGTTCCATCCGATCATGTTGCAGATACAAGGAGCTATCACACCATGCAACATCAGACTGAATGACATTGACTTCCCACCAAGACATCCCATCACTCACCTCACCTCACTCCACACCTCACCCCTCTTTCACCAGCATCGCCTCCTCAACCACAAACCCCTCCTCCTTCACGGCTGGATTCCTCTTTATAACATTACTCACCTTGCGCATCAAGTTCTCATGTAGCTCATCGAGCGCTTGGTCCACGTTCCATGTGAGTCTCTTAGTCGAAAGTATGATCGTTCCATTTGGCAGACTGCTCTGGTCGCACGTGACGAGGTATGCGGTCGTGGGAAGGGGTTTCGGGATGTCTTTCTGTGAAGTGAGGATGTCGTAGGAGGTGTGTGTGCCGTATAAAAAATTTGCGTTCGCTGAGGAAATGTGGTTAGTTACAGTGTACGGGGATATTGGGGTTGTGTGGATGTATGGATGGATGATGTGTTCTTTGTAGGTGCTTGCCATTTCTTGTAGTTGGTTGACGGGTGACGAGGATGAGAGAGATAAAGAGAGAATTTCGATCTGTATTATAGCGGGAACAGCTTGCTCGAGCTAATTGTCATGTCATTGTCATGAGTTCAGTGTCTTGACAATCAATTGTTCAGAATTAGCTGGGCGATCTGTAGGTTTTGCTTTGGTATGGCGGCACTTCAGCATCAGAGCACACTGATCACCGACTGCGTTACGCGTAAAGTTTCGTGCTGTATCGTACTAAAGAGTAACGTGAAAGACCCGAAAATTGATCGAGCTGTGCAATCCTGTTTGAGTGAGGCTTTTTGGGGGGGAGGAGACGACCGCCGAGCATCCTGCTTGATACTGTCGGAGGAAAGGATTCGTGAGTTGCACTCAAACTGATTCCTATGAGCAGAGAATGAAAGACAGACATGTCGCAACCCAAGATGTGCTATGTTTCCATGTGATCCGAGTCTGCGAGAAGGAGTTGTAGTTTCGCAAAAGCCGCTCTTTGCCCTACCAAAAAGCATAATTCCCACCCGAATCCCTCCATACCCAGCGCTCGCAAAAACACCTGCTCACCTGGATCGAATTCCTGCGATCTGTAGCAAAAAGAACAAAAGTGCACTCCAAAATGGCAAAAAGTGAGAGTCGAACTCTCGACAGTTTGTGGTTCAAAGATTGAGTAAGTGCAGTGTTGTGCGGGACTCGCGGTCACTTCTGGTAAAAGGCAAGAAATGAGTTCGTACAAATCCTCGCACTGCACAAGACAGACGTGAAGATATTACATTTATATTGTACAACCATTGGGTCTGAAAAAGTGCGCGAGGTGTTTGCAGTGGGCGTGCGGCTGCCAAAATTCTTGCGACGCTAGCAACCTACGGATCCTGCTTGTGGAGGGATTCTCGCGCCTTGGCGGCTGGGGAGCTCGGTTCCGGAAGGTGCGGCCGTGCGGCGTGGCCTGAGCGGTCTTTGAAAGGAGAGCTGTTTGGAACCCGCAATGATGTCCTCACTTACCAACTCCATCACTTCCCACTTTTATCACAATCTCGTCTTGCGCTCATGTACTCACCTACGACGGTGATGTAGAAGAGGAGGTGCAGACTGCCCCGCGGTGGAATCTCCTTGAGACATGCCCCGCTTCACGGGTCTCCATCCCCTTTTCGCGCGCGCACACTTGACTTCACTTTCAACATTTTCCTAGGTACAGTTATCTCGCGGCCAGAGTTGTGCACATCAGCTGGCTACGCATTCTCCCCTCGCATGGTGTCCTGCGTTCTACCCCTTGGGCCTGGACTACCCATGGCCCTCACTTATCTCATGTCCGCTTACGATGCGAATCTCCCGCTCGCCAAATGATCTTTCGTTGGCCTGTATAGTTGACGTATTGGACGTGAAGAGCGTGGATCTCTGAGCTATGATCATGTGCAAAGCTACGAGACAATCATACTTACGTTCAAGCTCCACGCCTCCGGACTTTTTACTCATATCACTCGTAAAGGATATGTGCTGATTTCACGTCTCTTTCCTTTCGTTCGTCGATCACTATCAAATCTCTTCAATATATTTCCGGACAGGTCACCATTTCAAAGGGTCAATTCACAGCTGCTTCGCTGCGATGCGAGTGGACAACAGTTGTGATTCACGCAGCATCCATGCGTCGTGTAGCCTAATGTGCAAACCGTTTTCTATTCCTTCACGAACCTCAGATTTCTCAACTCAATCTAATGTTATTCTCTCGAACGGCCGTCAAACGGTCCATTGGGTTGCGCGGCCGTCTCAGTGGCCTCGTACGAGTCTGCTACGAAAGATTCTGTCAGCAGCCTGTCCAGAACAAACAGATCGCGCATAGGACCCATTGCTCGCATTTCCAAACTTAGCAAGCCATTCTACAGCCGCTGTTCGACCTGCTCGTTTCAGTGCTCTAAGATTTGCCTGACATCTCCAAGGCGTTTCAGTTACTACATTTTCTTCTTCCCGCCTACTCGGCGTTTCAACTCTCCCTTCACCTTAAGAAGGCCACACGCAACTCGAGTAAACACCGCAGACCCTGACAACAGATTCCTCGTGGTTGGCCCCCAGCGTTGACGCTAAGGGCGCGCTAGTGCGTTCGTTCGTGCTTGCGCAAGGCTGTCAGGTACCGTGTAACCGCAACTGTCAACATCCCTTGCACACTCACTCAATCGCCTCCTCCAACAGTCCCTACCTTCCTTTGGTTTGCTGCTTCTCGGCCAGTCCGACCCACCTTCTCTTCACCTGCTGGGCAGCCCACTCTCTTTTGCAGCTCTTTGCACCTTGCGCTCATCACAACATTCGCACTGTAGATTTAGCGTCACATCGCCAACATCTACACCACAAGCATGAAGTGTCTCCTCCTATCGCTCGCGGCGGGCGCCCTCGTGGCAACCGCGCGACCACTCGGTAAGTGCCATTTGAAACATAGCCGTGAAGTGATTCGAAGTGCTAATTTGCGTAGTCGACAAGCGCGCTCTCGTGACCGAGGTTGCCTACGTGACTGAGCTGGCCGGCACCGTGGTCGTGTACGTTGACGAGCAAGGCGAGCCGTACAGCACCACCACCGAGGCTGTGACAAGCATGGCGACTATAGCACCCTCAACGACAGTTCAGCCCACTTCCTCAACGCAGGTCCTGTCTATCTCCGAGGTGTCGACCCCGCCCGCCTCGTCGGAGGTGCCATCGTTTGCGTTCACATCCGTCAAGAAGCAGGAGGTCGCGCCCTCGTCATCCGCGGCTTACGTCGCTCCATCTTCAACTCCTCAAGAGCCAGAGCCAACTACGACTCCTCCACCGCCGGCACCCACTTCAGAAACACCATCGTCCTCTGCAGCTCCATCACCGTCACCGTCACCGTCACCGTCAGCCACTCCAGCGTACGTTAACGACGCTTCCAGCGCTCTGGGAATGGGCGTCACGTACGACCCCTTTACAGGCTCTGACGGCAACACTCGCTGCAAGACAGAGGACGAGTTCGCAGCGGATTTCGCGAAGATGAAGGACTACCAGGTCGTCCGCCTGTACGGCCAGGGCTGTGACCAAATCCCACTCGGCATCAAGGCCGCTCTCAAGCAAGGCCAGAAGCTCATGGCCGGCACCTACATGTCCAACAATGGCAACGGCGAAGACTTGGGTGACTCCATCCGTGAGTGGAATAGCGCCATCGATACGTACGCTGGCGGCAATTGGGACGTGGTTACCCTCTTCTCGGTCGAAAACGAGCGCGTCAACGACCACGACATGACCGCCTCCACCGTCGTCGATGCTATCAACCGAGCACGCGACCAGCTCCGCGCCGCTGGCTACAACGGCCCCGTCGGTGCCGTCGAGACCGTTCCAGCTATGGTTAACAACCCAGCCATTTGCGCAGCTTCTGACGTCGTTATGGTCAATTGTCATGCCTTCTTCGACTCTAACACGGCCGCAGAAGCTGCCGGAAATTTTGTCCGCTCCGAGATCGATCGGGTCAGCGCGGCCTGCGGCGGCAAGCGCGTGGTTGTCACAGAGTCGGGCTGGCCACACCAAGGGAATACAAATGGCCAAGCAGTCCCTTCTCCAGATAATCAACAAAGGGCCCTCGACTCCATCCGGGCCTCATTTCAAGGTGGCGACATGTTCTTGCACAATGCGTTTGACAGCCTATGGAAGTCGGACAGCATGGCCACTTTCAACGCCGAGCGGTACTGGGGTGTTATCCAGTGAGCGCTCGATCAAGGTTCCGGCAAAGTGCTTTGAAGATACGACAGCCTGGCAGTTTAGCTGCTTTTCTTAAGCTCATCACTCGTCATGCGCACTGGCTGTGCAGTTATGCATTTCTGGCGCCATCATGGATCATGTAGCATAGATACCCAAATCTCATCAATGAAATTACGATTGAATACGCTCTTCTGCTTGCTCGTCCCGTGTGAACTGATTGGTGTACTAGTCCCCAAACCTGGCGCCTGGGATGCGTACGGTGTTGTGAGCGTGGTTGGTGCTGAACTGGAGCCTGGATGTCCTCGGAGCGGTTTGGGACGCTCTGGAGGCAGCGCGAAATGGCTTTGAGGATATACAAGGTCGCTGTTTAGGATTAGTTGAGGGATGAGCATGGTAGAGTGCCTGCTGAGATCTGCTATTGGCTCCCCAAGCCGTCTACCACGACAACACCAACATGACTGACGCCTCACAGCACCACAGACCTCGGCCGTTCACTCACGACACTGAACAAAACGCCCACACCGACCCGGTTCAGGTCGGCTGTAGTTAAAGTCGTTTACACAGCATCGGGGGCGAGTTAGAAAATTGATCTGGGTAGGAAGGCAAGCATATACGTCGGGCATCAGTGAACAGCGCGATGTGCGTTCGAACACGTGCTCGCTCGTAGGCTATTGCTCCTTGAATCGATGTGTCGGTCGAGCTATATGCCGGCACAGGATTCAGAGCACGAACGGACTCGGATGCAGCGCTCTCGACTTTCTGGCTGGTAATTATCATTGGAAGGAGAAGAGAAGCTGTCTGTTCTCAAGGCTGATTGAACAGCGCGAGAGCAATTCTGACCTAATTTTGAGGGTATAGGGGCTTACTGCTTCGTACCCAATTAACGAGATATGACCAGCGAGAGCCTGATGGATATCCAGGCTGCCACCGCCCCCCCAAAACAATTCGTGCACTCCAAGACTAGCTGTCGATTCGATCTTTCAATGTATTCATGCTCGTCGGTCAGCACCAACGAAGAAGGCATGTAGAGAACCACCAAACACCAGTCCGGATGCGCTGTCTGCTGAACAAGAGCTCGTCCAACCTGAGAGCAGTTTGGTTTGTGCAGCTGTATAAG
>Ga0265780_10001984_pt1 | contig 28334 bp, 26 predicted proteins | sample P1T30metagenome_FD_192432 | JGI IMG/M metagenome (GOLD analysis project Ga0265780, IMG submission 192432) | Plant litter microbial communities from East Loma Ridge, Irvine, California - P1 T30 | ecosystem: Environmental > Terrestrial > Plant litter > Unclassified | place: USA: California...
GTGGTCGAGATGTTGGCGTGTCCCAACCACTGCTGGACTTTGGCGATGTCGGCGTTGTGTTCGAGCGCGTTGGTCGCGGCCGTAGCGCGCAGGGCGTGAGGACCGAAGCCATCGACTTCGATACCAATGCCTGCGGCATACTTGGCCAGCATCTGGTACACGCCGCCTGGTGTGATTGCGCGGCCGGCGCCGCGGGTATTGTTGCTGATGGGCTGGAACAGGGGCGCTGCCTTTTCGGCGCCATGGCCGGCCGCTTCCAGGTAGAGCGCGATCGTGCCAGCCGCGGCCGGGTGCAGCGGCACGTAACGGATCTTTCCGCCTTTGCCGTGCACGCGCAGGCTGCGCACGCCACGGCGCTCCTGCAGGTCGACCAAGTGCAGCGCGCATAGCTCAGCGCGGCGTAAGCCGTGATAAAGCAACGTGGCCAAGATGGCGCGATCGCGCATGCCGCGCAGCGTTGATGCGTCGGGGGCTGCCAACAGGGCGCGCGCTTGGTAGTCAGCGATCGCCGGCGTTTTACCTTCTGTGCTTTCGTTCTTTGGCCGCTTGACCCCATCGACCGGGTTGCCCTGGATGGCGTTGGCTTCGCACAGCGATTCAAACAGCGACGACAGGGCCGCAAGCTTGCGGCGAATAGTGGCGCTGGCCAAGGCACGCAGCTCTAGATCACGGCGCCAGGCCAGCACGTGTGCCCGGGTCACGGTGCGGAACACCAGCGGGTCCGTAATGCCGGCGTACTGCATGAATTCCTCGACATCGTTCTGGTAGGCACGGCGCGTCTGCGGATTGTCGATGTTGGCGAACCACGTCAGCGCCGGTGGCACGTCGGCTAGTTGGTAGAAGGCGGCGGCCGTCAGCGTGCGCGGCAGTAGAACGGCCGGCACGAGCTGGTCGGCAACCTGCAAATCGTCTGACATGTGTGTTCTTGGTCTGTACTCGCTGAACTTCGATCTTACTGTTGATAACGTATTTTATCAATAGTAAATCGCTTCGACTTGAGTGCCACTCGCAACTCTCAAGGTGCAGCGCGATCCGATCAACTAGCTAGAAACCAGTGAAGCAGCGGCGCCCGGAAACGTGCGGAGGACGCACTTTAGAGCGTCCTGCTGTTAGACGAGGCAGCAAAGCGACCAACATACTTACATGGCTCGACGGAAAACCAGTACGCAGAATGGCATGCACGCGTGAGTACGCACGGAAGTCGACAGGTAACGCGCAGGCGCGTATGAGGGGATATTCCGTTCTGTAAAAAGACGACGTGCGAAAAATTTCCCAAGCAAGGCCATCAATGTGTGCACCAGCTTGCTGACCCTCAAAGAAATTGAGGCCCCCAATATAGGGGTAATGACTGTTTGTGCGCACAGTACTTATATTGTTGTTTTTTATATAATGATCTTTTACACATTTCATGTTGCGTGCGTTTCAGGTGCTGAAGAACTGGAGCAAGGGCAGAACTAAACGTCCATATGAATGAACGTCGACTTAAGCCGCGTATTGACTTCTCGTCCCTGCAAATCCGAGAGCATCTTGTATTCCGTTTTAACAATGCTCTTGGGCCACCGAACAAGGCTGACTTGGCTATATAAGAGGATTTTTTAAAAGGGACGATGAACCCAGGCGAGGTACAGCTTTTTATTAGCATGTGCGAGTATGTACTTGAGATAGTTGAAAGGCATGCTAGGCGCGATCATCTTGGGTGACCGCCGCAATAACGGTCCGCCGTGGTCCACCCTCTATCAACACACGCTGCGCAACGTGCGAACATACGCCCAGTTGGTGTCCAGATTCAATACCCGCTGCTAAGCCAAATGCAACAGAAACTGCGACAGTCAAATCTACGTGAGCTGCGGCCAGTCGATCGATTCGATTTTCCATCCGTCAATCTTAGCGTGTTGGTTCAAGCCATGGGGCGCCATGTGTTGAGGTGCTTGAATCTATGACGAGGTGCGGCGTGGCCCGCCGTCGATTAGTACGCGCTGCACCACGAGCAAAGGCGTTTTGTGCTGTAGTACACGCACGCCGGCCTCTACTCCAAACGCGATGGCAACGTTGACTGCCAAGTCAACATAGGTAGCAGTGAGGCGGTCGGTTCGTTGTTCCATGCGCTCAAGTATGGCAGGGGCGAGCCGCTGATTCCGCGCCTGGCCAAAATTAGGCAGGGTGCATGATCGGCTGATACGCTGGAATGAACAGCGATCCGCACATGTGATTCAAACTGCTGCTCGTCCGCGCTAACATGGCACCATGCAAGAGCAAACCCTGGTCGCGCCGACGTGCGCGCACTGCTGTGGGAGGTGAAGCGGTTCCGCGCGTTGGCACGTACATCGATCAGCTGCAGCGCATCCTAGACACCCTATCCGGCCCCTAGGGCGACGTATTGCAAGCCATCCGCTCGTAGCTGGAAAGTGAACCGTGCGCGAAGGAGTTCCCCCGGCTGCCACCTCGTGTCTAAGCGACCAGTCTATTCCGCTCGGGAATAGAGGCTTTACGTTTGATTAATGATCAGCAGAAATCGTTTATCTGACAATGTCAGCCTCTGCATAACCGACATCTCCCCCGTGCGAGTAAGTATGCGAATAAGTGTAAAAATAATAACTGATAGCTGGTTTAGAATAATACAAAAATTAAATATTTTATAAGAAATTTATATTTCTAAAAAAAAATAAATGTAAAATTTTTAGATTTTTATCCGATCATAAAATGTGGTGAAATGTATGAATCGGATTTGACCCGGTAATATTCGCTGCTGTAAACTAGGAACTCTTACATCTAGAATCACTCTGCATGATCGACCCTGCTAATGTATCAAGTACACCACCGACTGAGCAGGGCATTTTGCCAAGTAAGCTCGACTTCCCAGTAGTCGGTATTGGCGCCTCTGCAGGAGGCATGGCTGCTCTGCTAAGTCTATTCGAGCATATGCCCGCCTCACACGACATTGCGTTTGTCGTGGTACTGCACCTATCTCCTACTCACCCGAGTTCGGCTGCGTCGATCCTGCAGCGCTCCACACGGATGTCAGTTATCCAAGTCACGTCAAAGGTCAAGATAGAACCGCGTCACATATACGTGATCGCCCCGAATCTGCAACTGTCGATGTTTGACGGGATGCTTGTCGTTGATGAGCTCGAGCGGCCTCGTGGCAAGCATGTCGCAATCGACCTGTTCTTCCGTACGTTGGCAGAGGTGCATCGCGAGCGTGCCTTGGCCATTGTCTTGTCCGGCACTGGCAGCGATGGTGCGGTCGGGCTATCACGCATCAAGGAGCTGGGCGGCGTCACTCTGGTCCAGGCGCCGGACGACGCTGAATATGATGGCATGCCGGAAGCAGCAATCCGCACGAGAGCGGCCGATTTTGTCTTGCCAGTGGTTGATATCCCGCAAAAGCTGATCGACCTTTGGAAAAATGCCAGGAACATTGAGCTGCCGCCCCCTGGCGACGGAGAGGCACCGATCGCGCACTTGCCAGATATGAGCGATGCAGCCAATGCCGAAGAAGCCCTGCACGAGATCATCAGCCAGCTGTTCAACAACACAGGGCACGATTTCCGTCACTACAAGCGCGCTACCGTGCTGCGCCGCATCGAACGCCGCCTTCAAGTGCGCAGCGTGCACTCTTTACCCGAATACAGCGAGCTTCTAAAAACGGACGCCGGCGAGCACAAGGCATTGCTCGACGATATGCTGATTGGCGTGACCAATTTCTTCCGCGACCGCGATGCCTTCGAGGCACTCGAACGCGACGTGGTTCCTGAGTTGTTCAAAGACAAGGGTTCGGGCGATGAAGTGCGGGCTTGGGTGGCGGCTTGTTCTAGCGGAGAGGAAGCCTATTCGCTGGCGATGCTAATGACCGAGCAGGCGGCACTAAACGACTCGGCTCCGGTGTTCCAGGTCTTTGCCTCAGACATTGACGAGCATGCGATCGACACGGCGCGCGCCGGCATCTTTCCTGGCTCCATTATCACCGATGTTGCACCAGGAAGGCTGCGCCAGTATTTCACCAAGGAAGATGACCGCTACCGCATCCGGAAGGCGGTACGTGACCGAGTGCTGTTCGCCTCACATAACTTGCTACGCGACCCGCCGTTTTCCCGGCTTGACTTGGTTAGCTGCCGCAACCTGCTGATATATCTGAACCGTGACGTGCAATTACGCGTGCTGCAGATGTTCCATTTCGCGCTCAAGCCGGGCGGTTTCCTCTTTCTAGGCAGTTCTGAATCGGCCGACGCGGTGGCCGATTATTTCATTCCGATTGACAAGAAAAATCGGATCTACCGCGCGCGCTCCGGGTTGCCGCAACTGCAGTACCAAAGCTTGGCTGGTACAACCTTCCGCGCCCGGATTCCCGATGTGCAACGTACCAAGCTACCACTCAAGCGCCTGTTTTCTTATGCCGAAATGCACCAACGCGCGTTGGCACGGTTCGCATCACCTTCTGCCGTGATCGATCGAGAAGGCAATATAGTGCACATGGCAGAGGAGGTTGGCCAATACCTTCGCATGAGCGGCGGGGAACCCTCGCGCAGCCTGCTCACTTTGATCCTGCCCGAATTGCGGCTTGAATTACGATCCGGAATGTTTCAGGCGACGCAGGCTGATACTAATGTTGACTGCCGCCCAGTCGATGTACCTGCGCTCGGCGAACGCAGTCTGGTAGCAATAACGGTGATGCCTTTCCGCGACGATGAGGCCGAAAGCGATTACATGCTCGTAATGTTCAGACGCCATGATCAGCCGACTGAACAAGTAAGTGCGCCCGGCTTTAGCGGAAGCCACGACGTTGTGTTAGCCCAGCTTGAGGCCGAACTGCAGCGCAAACGCGAACAGCTTCAAGAAACCATCGAAAATGCCGAGATCTCGACAGAAGAATTGCGTGCCTCGAACGAAGAGCTACAGGCAATTAACGAAGAATTGCGTTCTGCCACCGAAGAACTGGAAACCAGTAAGGAAGAGTTGCAGTCGGTCAATGAAGAACTAATTACCGTAAACTACGAACTGAAAGTTAAGGTCGAGGAAACCGGCAAAGCTAACGATGACCTGAACAATCTAATCGCTTCAACTGACATCGCCACCATCTTTGTCGACAAGGGCATGCGTATCAAGCGCTTCACGCCGCGTGCTGCCGACCTATTTTCGATCATTGGATCCGACGTGGGGCGCTCGCTGCTTGACCTTACGCATAAGCTTGACTATGACGAATTGCCAGAGGATGTCAACGCAAGCTTTGAAACCCTACGTATGGTCGAGCGCGAGGTGCGCAGTGTCGATGGACGATGTTATATCGTGCGACTGCTTCCCTACCGCACCAACGAAGACCGGATCGAAGGTGCAGTGATGACTTTCTTCGACATCACTCTGCGGCGCCAGGCCGAAGGGCAGGCGCGCGCCAGCGAGGCACGCATGCGCCTGGTGGCCGAATGCGCCAGCGACTACGCTATCATCACGCTCGACGAACACGGCTGCATTACAAGCTGGAACAAGGGCGCCGAATACCTGTTCGGTTGGGTCGCGCAGGAAATAATGGGAGAGACGGCTGAACGGTTGTTTGTGCCAGAAGACGTGGCGGCGGGCGTGCCGGGCGAAGAACTGCGGCGCGCCCGTTCCGACGGCCGTGCCGAGGACGAGCGCTGGCATGTGCGTAAGGACGGCTCACGGTTGTACTGTAGCGGGGTGACCACCCCGCTGTTCGACGGCCGCTTCTATGGTTATGCCAAGATCGCTCGCGACGCCACTGCACGTTTACGTCACGAAAATGAGCTCGAGAAGGTAATAGACAAAGCCCAGGCGGGGCAATCGGATGCGCAGCAGGCGGCCGAGCTGAAAGACGAGTTCCTATCCGTAATGTCGCATGAACTGCGCAATCCGCTGAACATGATAAACATCAATGTCGAACTTCTCGCGCGCATGCCCGGGATCAGCCAGTCCGACCTGTTCGCGCGTACATCGGCTGGTATCCGCAATGCTGTACGAAGTCAGGCAAAAATCATCGACGACCTGATGGACATGTCGCGTGCGCGTACCGGCAAGCTGTCGCTCGCCTTGGCTCCGGTGGAAATCGGCCAAGTGGTCAGGGATATCGTCGAGATCGAGCGCGCTAGCCCATCGGCAGCTGAATTCGCCATCTCGCTGCAGGACAACAGCGACCGTGCCGCCGTGTTGGGCGACAGGGTGCGCATTGAACAAGTACTCATGAATTTGCTCAGCAATGCCGTCAAGTTCACTCCGCGCGGCGGCCAAATCCAGGTGCGTATCGAGCGTGAAGACAAGGCGGTGCGCGTGGACGTCGTCGACAGCGGCCACGGCATCGAACCGCATTTTCTACCTAATGTGTTCGACATGTACGGCCAAAGCACGTCAGCGGCCACCCGCATTCAGGGTGGCCTGGGTATTGGGTTAGCGCTGGTGCGCGAGATAGTGGGAATGCATGGCGGACGCGTGGAGGCTTTTTCTGACGGTATCGGGAAAGGCGCGCGTTTCAGCGTATGGCTGCCCGTTCATGACAGCGCGCCACCGCCCCAGCATGAGATCGGGCACAGCGTTGTCGACACCCTGGTTGGACTGCGCGTCGCCATTGTTGACGCCATGCCCGACATGCTTGATCTATTCGCGTCCTTGCTCGAAGCGAGCGGTGCGACGGTTTTCCCAGCCGCTAGCGCGGAGGAATGTTTGCGAATCTTGAGACAGGAAAATGTTGATCTCCTGATTGCGGATGTGTCGCCGTCAAGCAAGGACACAATTGCTCTGATACAGCAAGTACGCGCCGATGCCCGTGTTGCAAGGCTGCCGGCGATTGCCTTTAGCTCCATGACGCGAAAAAGCGATGTCGTCGAAATCATGGCAGCTGGATTTTCGGCTCATCTAGGCAAACCGATTGCAATGGAACAGCTCAGCACCGTGGTCAGCAGTCTCTTGCCTTCACCTATAGCACCAGGCACGAGCGCATTGCCTATTGCTAAAAAATCACAGCAATGAGGGAGGCGGCCAAAGAGCAAGCTAACACATTTGTTTTGGAGTCGGTATGGTTATTCGGATACGTCGCAGCACCCTGATTTCCCAGCATGTTGAAGTAGCGCTGGTTTACAAAGACATGCTCGGAATCGACGAGGCACTCGCATACCTCACGCGCGAAAATATATCAGACGATATCGCAGAGAGAATCCTCGGCGACGGGCGGCGCGCCAGCGATATGGTAATTACGCTGGTGCCGGACAGTAGTTCGGTAACGCCATTTACTGTATGCCGAAGGCGCAATCATTTACACGACGCCATTATCGAAGCTGCTCTAAAGATAGAAAGGAAACTTGGAAGAACTTGGGCGCACGCCTTACTACGCGATGAAAGAGTTCCAGATGAAGTAGCGGCTCGGATACTAGCAGAAGGCCCTCGTCAATTACGCAGAAAATCCAACTCATAATAAATTTTAAACGATAAAAATTGGTTTTATTCCAATAAAATTTTTTCCATTAATGCCGGCTTATGCAATGCTGGATATAATTAATTATTACAATTGACATCAGAGATTAGAAATGGCAACCTCGGTTTTTTTTCGGGAGTCGAGCAATGAAGTCACCTATTTTTTATCGGCGGAAAGATTTTCAAACTGCAATGGCGATTGACTGCGCAATTATTATATTAAAAAATGCAGGACTCCCCCAAGCCTATGCCGCATTGTTAGCAAATGGGATACCAGGAAGAATTGTCAAGCGTTTATTATCAATGCCTAACAAATGCCGGCGAATTAATGTAATCGAGATGAGAGCTGATCATGAACAGCGTTAATTAATTGATAAATGGGAATATTTCCTAAAATAAATAGGCACAGGAAGTAAATGAGGCGCCGGTGGATATTTTCTCGTTGAGCACTATACAAGGTTAACCGCTAATATCCTCACTAGGCTAATTCAGCAAGAATTAGTGCCACCGCCACATGGCCGGTCGCAGCAGAAATTTCCAAAACGTGCATCGATTTTGGAAAGTCATACCTTAGCCAAGCTCGCCAGTTGCGCATTCCATATATTTTCTTTTTAGCAATTTTCGTCAGTAATTGGTATTTTCGCGACCAACTACAAAATATTTGCCTGCTACTGAATGCGTGCAACCTGAATTATGTTAAATAGATTATTTTTATTGGCTAGAACTCATGATCGCCTCGCCGGAAACTGGCACTATCAGAGTTGCGTTTTCTGAGAGCCACTGCACATGTGGCTTTTTAACGGATTGATGCTCGGCGGCCGATCTCTAGCGCGACGCGTCAAACCCTTCGATGATAAGTCGTATTATCATCGAAGGCTTTGACGCGTGGCCGCTGCGGAGGTTCAGGACGACCAGGACTCACCTCTCTCATTGCTTCGTTGTAGGCCTCCACAAGCAGATAGGCATGGCGCGCCGCGGTCGGCACAGCCGACGAAGCCATCATAAGCCAGTGCGCGCACTGTGTCTCGGGGAGTGCATTCCACCATTCCATGCCGACATGCGGATCTTCTCGCCGAACCGGGTAGGCGCCGTTGCCGGCTTCCTGATTGTCTTTGTACAGCTTGAGGTCCATCCGCCACCCGAGTTGAGAGGCCGGGCGTGAATTTTGTAAGTACGCATGTCGCCTTCCTTTACTAGATAGCGATGGCCGGATTCACGATGCGCATGACGCCGACTCGGGAAATGCCGAAGGTGCGCGCTAGTGCGCTGATCGATTCGCCTGCTTGGTGTTGCCGCGCCATCGCCGCACGCTGTTCGTCGGTTGTGCTGATCGGGCGGCCCAAGGTCTTGTTTTCTGCCTTCGCCCTGGCCAGGCCGGACTGTGTGCGCTCGACCAGCAGGTCACCCTCCATTTCTGCGACTGCGGCCAGCATGGTCAGCATCAACTTGCCAGTGGCGCTGGTCAAGTCCAGCTTGCCGAGCTGCAGCACGACAACCTCGATGCGGCGCGCGGCCAGCGCCTTGATCGTGGCGCCAATGTCCTGGGCATCACGATCGAGGCGATCCAGCTTGGACACGAGGAGCGTGCTAAGCAAAGTCAGCTCAGACATAGCCAGATTGGATTTCGGAGGGCTTCACAGCCTCTCAATTTCCGAAAAAACCGATTCTAAGTAATCAGTGAACTCTTCAATACTGAAGGGCTTAGAAAAAAACCTGTCAAATCCGGAATTAATTGCCCTTAGGTAATTTTCATTGGTGTCTAAGCCTGTCATTGCAATCAAATGCGTAGTACCGCTGTGATTGCTGTTCCTGAGCTCTGACGCGAGCTCAAATCCAGTTAAACCCGGCATATTAAGGTCTGAGCACGTCACGTGTGGATGAAAATCCGCAGCAAGAGCTAGGCCAGAGATGCCGTCAAATGCAATACGGACGTCATAGTCCTTAAACTGGAGAACCATCTGAAGGAGTTCTGCTGCATCTCGGTTGTCATCAACAACAAGAATTCGATGGTGCGAATGATTTTTTTGCATGAGCACTACACCTGTCTAATTGGCATTTGCCAGTTTAACATTTGTGCAGCGTCGTTTTAACTATAGTCAAACCACGCTATGGGCTGCGGTTCGCTAGCAGAGCAGTCGGGCACCGATAATGATGAAGAATGTAATCCTGGGCCATTGGTTGTTGCGCCGATGCGCTAAATACGCGGTTCGCTATGCAGAGGCAAGTCTGGCCTACGAGAAGTTACACTGCCGCGGCCTGCCATCGATTAAGACTCGTTGCACGATCTGCGGAGAGATGCCCAACTCATGTGAAGCATCCACCGCGGCGGCTAAGCGGAACGCAACAGATACGTTCACGGCCAAGTCTACGTGGACTGCGGTGAGTCGATCAATTCGATTTTCCATATGCTAATCTTAGTGCATTGGTGTAACACGCGGCGATTCGACCCGCTTCTGACTGAATCCGGTTGGTCGAGGCAACATAGCAGGTTGCCACGTTGAAAACTGAACACTGGCCGCGAACGGCCGGAAACGACCCAAAGCAGTCACCCGATTACGCGGGAAAAGATTCGGACAGCCTTCTTCGTCGACCAGGCGTACTAGGAAATCTCTACCAAAAAAGGAAGCAGCGGCATTAGCCACCTGTCTAAATCTCTGGTGACAGAGACATGCGATTAATATACACTTCGTATATTTATTTGCTATGGAAGACGTGATGGGTATTGTGAAGATAGATGGTGAGCTGCATGAGGAGATTCGCCGGGCCAGCACAGTTATGTGCCGTTCCATTAATGCCCAGGCTGAGTTCTAAATGAAAATCGGGATGCTGGCAGAAGCCAATCCAACAATGGCCTTCAACGATATTGTTAAAGCACAGCTCGCTAAGGTGAATGTCCACCTTGTTGAAGCCGCAGTGGCTTGACCAATTACATACGACTATTATTCAGGACAAATTATGAATTTTGATGAGGAAATTGCTGAGTTTTTTAGCAGCTACGTTGATGCTTTTGCGCGCAACGACGCCGACGCGCTCAGCGAACTTTGGGATACGGTTGGGTTGTTTCCTTCACCCACCCGCAACTTCATCATGGAGCGGCAGGCCTTTCGCGACCATTGCGTCACGCTATTAGATTTCTACCGCAACCAAGGAGTCCTTCGACCAGTCGGGAACTTGCTTTCCGCAATGGAACTTTTCCCCAATGTTGCGCAAGCCCGCATGGCATATCGAATGCAAGGTGCAAACGATCAGCTAATTGCCGAGTGGGAGCATGTCTACATTTTGCGCCGAAGCGATCGCTGGCGTGTGTCCTTGACGATCGCTGATGGCGAAATGGCAGCATGGGCTGCCAAGGGTGCACTGCTCTAACCAGCAGATCGAAAAATAACTCAGGTTACGCGGTCGGGATTAATGCATGCGGCTACCGGCCGCTTTTGGCCGATAGCGGAAGCTCGTCGCGCTCAGTGTAACCCAGCGAGAAGCGGTGAATATCTCTACTTCATGCCTGCGGTAGTCGCAGCAATTTCCAAAGCCTTGCATCTATTCGGAAATTCACACTCGCCAGGCTATGGTTAAATCCATGGCTTAGCCAAATCTGAATGATAAACATCATGGACCCTATTAAAATTTAAAGTTATGAAAAAAATTATGAATTTTCTTAAAATTGCGAAAAGAGATTCACCGCGTTTATTTCCAGAGATAAAGTTAACGATAGTAAAAACTGTGTATGGACCACTAAACTTTGCGTCCCCTAATCCAGATATAACAGCAACAATTCAAGATTCGAAGGATAACGCCATTGGGAAAGTTAAGTATGCAATTTCGCCTTTAATCGACCGGATATATCTTTTCGAAATAGAAGTTGATTCTGTGTTTAGACGACGCGGTTTCGGTCTAGCCACATTAATCTCGCTTGCAAAAACATACGGGTTACCGATGACAGTCGTCCATCCTATAAGTCCGGCCCTGCTGTTTTGGGAGACAGCACGAAAAGAGCTTTCTAATAGCGTGCCAATGACACAATCTCTATCATCAAGCGAAATGGATGCAGAACAGGTACGGTGGAATCACCTCCAGCCAGAAATTGATAAACTTGAAAAAGCAATTGCAGAGAGATTTAGACGTGGAGAGTCCTACGAACAGGCAGTCGGTCGAGGAGTCGATAAATAAACACTTTACTGATCATTCGGTATAAATTTCGCTTCCACGAGAATTTGAAGTTCTTAAAAGCAGTTTTTATTGAAAAACATAAACATTCGTCAAGATATACTATACCCTAATCTGATGTCCGGTCAAAAGCATACGACGCGTCAGAGTAGGGTAGCTACGAGGATTTCTTGACAGCTGACCTGGACGGTCATCGAGTCTTTCCTGACACATCAGAGAGTAGAGAGACGCATCTTGCGAGGTCAGCGTATCGGTTATGTCAGGGTCAGCAGCTTCGACCAGAATCCCGAACGTCAGCTCGATCAGATCTAGGTAGACAAGCTGTTTACCGATAAAGCTTCGGGTAAGGGCACGCAGCGGCCGTAGCTCGACGCGTTGCTATCATTTGCGCGTTAAGGCGACACAGTCGTAGTGCTCAGCATGGATCGCCTGGCGCGCAATTTGGACCATCTGCGCCGATTGGTGCAGACTTTGACCAAGCGTGGGATACGAATCGAATTCGTCAAAAAATGCCTGAGCTTTACTGGCGAGGACTCGCCAGGCAAATTTGCTGCTTTCGGTTATGGGCGCGTTTGCGGAATTCAAACGGGCCTTGATAGGCGAGCGACAGCGGGAAGGTATCGCTTTGGCCAGACAGCACGGCACCTATAGTGGCCGCAAAAAAGCGCTGACGGATGACCAGGTGGTTGAGCTGCGCCGCCGCGCAGCTGGCGAGGCAAAAGCTATGTTTGCGCGCGAGTTCGGCATCAGTCGCGAGATACTGTATCAATACCTGAAAATAGAGCCGGAGGCTTAACCGGTTTTCTGTTCCGCTACACCTCAAACCCCCTAGGGAAACGCTGATCAATTGATATTTGAGTAGGAGTGAGCGCGCAGCCAGGCTAATGTCCGCTTGGCTTGTTAGCGAACTTTACCAGGCGGCTGCGACTCTTCAGTTAAGTTAGCTGGAGACCTTAGCACTCATCAAGTTCTTCCCAGAAGCCAGAAGTTCTTTCACCCAACCCGGCTGACGACCGCGGCCGGTCCACTCTTGCGTTGCATCCTGCGGATTTCGGTATTGCACAGCAACCTTGCCAGTCAGCTTGGGAGCCTTACCTTTCGACTTGCTAGTACCGAGCAAATCTTTCAGCGACAAGCCCAAGCTCTGCGCAATTGCATTAATGTCGGCTCGCGCCTTTTCCATGTCTGACTTCTCGCGGTTCTTCATCTCAACACCCACTTGCGCTTGTAGGTCCTTCAATTCAGCCAAGTTCAGCTTCGACAAATCCATTTAAATCTCCAGCGTGATGTAGAACCGTAATCATGTCACATTTTGAACTTCAACAGTGATTCCCCACGGCGCATTGTGCTCTTCGTTAATATTTTTGTACCATCGTCAGGATCAAACGGTTTTTATGTCAACTCGACCCCTACACCACGCTGGCACCCGCAAAACACTCTGCCATAAAGTGTTAAACACTTTGAACTTTTGAAGATTACACAAGGATGGAAAGCGTCACTATCGACACGGCCAAGACATTGGTGGCCACCAACGCAGTCACGAGGGCCGTCATCGAATGCTTCGATGGCCGGCGCTGGGCCATCGTGCTGCGCGGCCGCCATGAGTTCGTGGTGCGGTCCGCGCGCCAGAACCCGAAGGCCTTCGCCAAGCTCGAGACAGCCTTGGTCGAGATCCAGGTCATGGGCCTGCGCCACGCCGAGGTCGACTTCACGAAGTGGTACCGCGAACAATCCACCATCCTTGAAAGGAACGCAACATGACAGCGCACTACGACCAGGACAACGGCCCCGGTACTGAACTGACCGAAGAACACCGGTATGTAATCGAAGAAGGCATCAAGCAAATTGATTTTGAGCTGGGCCGCTGCATCCCTGAGCATGCGCTCGAGCTGAACCGCCAGCGCGCGCATATGGTTGCCGAGCTGGCCTTCGGCCCGCGCTTGCCCGAAATTGACGCCGAGGACGAATAGTCATGGCGTACACCTACAAGATCAATCCACGTCCGGCCGCTTTGGGCGGCGGCTGGCAGGTACGGCTGCTGGACGAGGGCGAGGAAGTGGGGGAAGTGTATTCCCTGTGGTGTTCGAGGAAGTGGCAGGCATCGCCTGGTGGAACGGATTAAACAATGCAGAGCGGGCACGGCGGCCAACGCCTATGTCGCTTATCTCCGAGCCCAGGCCTATAGCGATGCTGAAGAAATAGCAGCCGAATGGTTAAACAGCAGAAACTAATTAAGCCTTATAGCCCGGAAAATGTCCGAATACCGGCATGTGAGAGATTCGATAAACGATATCAACATAGAATCAACATAGAATCAGCATGATATCAATTTGATGTCTTTAATACATCAACTTGCAATCAATTACAGCCACATTAACCCGGAAAATGTCCGAATAGAGATACTGGTGCTTACTCTGGATCGACTGCCAGCCGCTGCTGTGGGTTACCGCTGAACTTGAACTCCAGGCCGATGACCTTGCGGCCGGCGCGTACCGTATCCCATTTGATGAACATGTTGTTTTTCTGGATTAATTCGTCTACTGCTGGTTCGATTACCCTGGTGCGGATCGACTTGAAATCCTTTTTGTAGCTCTCGGGGACATCCATGGCGGTGCAAAAATCTTCGATAGTCGGCTGATACTTGCCAGTGTCCTGCCACGACTGGAAGACTTCGAAAAGCCGCCAGGAATAGGAGGAGCGAAGGGCAGACGCCTGCTTGAGCTTGTAGCTGGTGAACTCGCGGCGCAGACCGAACAAGTGCGGAACCACTTCATGCCACCAGTCCAGCTCGACCCAGCCTTCGCCCTTGTGATACCGCGCACTGCCGATCCACCGGAACTTGTATTCCTCAATGCCTTTGCGTGTCTTGCGCGTGGTACGGATATAACGATTGAACAGGTTCTCCGAGGCATCTTGAAGCTGTTCGTAGGCCGTGTTCATGTCGACGTTGAAGGTATCGGCATAGTCAGCAGCCGAAAGTCGGACTGACCAGGCGCCGCGCTCGCGTACATGGGTCATGTTCGGCATTTGATCTGTTTTGGCAATACACGCGGCCACGATGCGTTTCTCTGCCAAGGAAAGGCCATGAGCACTGCGCGTTAGGGCATTGCTCATGTTCACCTGCAGCTCCACCATCGGCTGTTCGGCGTCGAGTTTATGAACGTGCTGTAGCTTCACCTTGCTCCCTTTTTCGGACATAGTCCGGGTTATCCGGACTTTCAAATAACAGTGTCCGAGTATGACCTTTACGGACATTGCTTGTCAACTGTCCGAATGTGGATAAGACCCGGAAAATGTCCGGCTCGCCCGGAAAATGTCCGAGCCAGCCCGGAAAATGTCCGAATCTTTGTAAACAATGAAACAGAGAAACAAAAAACAAGAAACCACATGTGCGAAAATTCAACTTCAACCTTTCTCAGAAACGCAGCAAAGCGGCCTGCGGCCGGGCACCCCGCTGCGCGAGGTTCCCCGGTCAAGCCGGCTCCCCTCCTGACTGTTGACAGCCCGCAAGCGGGCTAGGACGCGCGTAGCGCGTAGACAAAACCACGAACCGCAACCCTCACTGAATCACGCCATGCTTTCGGCGGGCTACGGAGTTGGCCGCAAGCGGCCAAGCCCTACCGGGCCGGCTCCTACCGCCTCACCGCCGGCAAACCGGCGGTCCGCTACATGGCGTGATGATGTGCAACTGATATGCGACGGGTGAATGGTCTTCTAGGATATGGATGGCGTCGGCCGCGTGGACGAATAAAAGGTGTCAGGTTGCATCCAGGAGCAAGATGCTGGGACGAGACAACATAGGATAAGGCTTGAGACGCGATAGGAAGCCCTAGGTTGAGTTTTTGTCAGCATCCCCTGATCAGGCTTCATCCGGCATCAAAAAACGCCTCTATGGCCCTCTATCGCAACAACGAAGTGGCCCAGCTGGCTAGTTGTAGCTGCAGCACCGGCAGCGGCCAGCGTCGTGCCGGCACCGCACCTGGTCGACCTCCTGCTTGAGGCTGTGAGCGGTCGTCAGGCCCGCACCTGGTGGGTTACTGGAGCAGCGGCCAGCGCCGCGTTAATACATCAGCTTGCTATTTAGTTGATATCAACTCGATATTTACATACAATCATGACGATATCGTTTTAACTCACCGGAGGACTCATGGCGATTTATGTAGTAGCGAACAAAAAAGGCGGAATTGGAAAATCGACTACAGCTGTGCAGTTGGTAACTGGCCTTTCACTCAAGGGCCGTCGAGTTTGGGCGGTTGATGGAGATGGGGATCAGACATCCATGCTATTGGCTCTTACCGTACGGGTCAACAGTGGGTTGCCAGGCATCGCTGCTTGTGAACTATCGGAAGGGCAAACCCTGCGACAGCAGGTCAAGCTGCAGGCTGATATGTACGATGACGTCGTGATCGATGTAGGGGCGAAGGATTCCGGCGCGCTGCGCGCCGCGTTATCAGTGGCCGATGTCCTGGTGATCCCATTCGCACCGCGGACTTTCGATGTGTGGGCTTTCGAGAACATGGCCGCCCTGGTGCGCGAGGTGCAGGCCATGCGTGACTTCAAAGTCCTGGCCTTCCTGAACAAGGCTGACCCGGCCAACCAGGACGCGGACAACAAGCAGGCAATCGAGGATATTGGCCGCTATGGCTACCAGATCTCACCTGTGTCGATCGGCGATCGCAAGTCCTTAGCCCATGCGAGCGCGGCTGGACAGCACGTCAGTGAATTTAAGGGCGCCGATCCGGTGCTACGACGCGAAATCACCGCGCTCTTGGAGTTCATTACTACAGCTTAATTTACATCATCTTGATATTTACTTAATATCAAGATGGGATTAACTTAATTTTAAAGAGATATCAAGATGAGTAAAAATAGCCGCATCATTGCCAAGCCGTCTATACCCGTCCAACAGGGAAATGAAGCTGCCATTGAGCAATTCATCAGCGCTGCGCCAGATGCACGTGCATCATCGCCAGTCCAAGTGCCAGTGGCGTCGGCAGCAGTCGCCCAAGAACCGGCCAAGGGCCAAAGCCGCAGCCGCAAGACCGCTATCAGCTTGACGCTTCCCGACCAGGTCATTGAAGCGATGGACCGCAAGCGAGCCGAGCTGGGCGGGCTCAGCCGGCCCGCCTTCATCGCCTTGGCGATATCGAAGTTTGAGGGGTAATTGTTTTCACGTAGAGCGGGAAGGAGTGGCGGCAGTAGCAGTGCCGCCAACCGTGTTTCCGACAGACTGCTTTCGGCCAATAGCGGACGTTCGTTGAGCCAAGATTAATTGTGAATACAGTTTAGAATTTTGGGGCATGGGGATGGCGCACAGGGTGTTAGATGAGTCGAAAAATTATGTTTTGACACACGAGTATGAAACCGTATTCATCTACTGTCGTGTCACGGAAAAGTCCACGGTAGTCGGTGATCACCATGGAGATCCGACATGTGGAGTCATCGCCCCAGACGAGTCCTGGTTCGCGACGGGCGGGCGAAGGTGTGTTGGTGTTCGTGCCTCGCACGGGCGTGAATACCTACCTCCGGGATCCCGTAGTCCATGTGTCGGCCATGAGACTAGAGGGGAACGATAACGTCCGTTTCCTTGTCGATCCATGGTCGGCCAATGCTTCAGTTTGGCGACTAAACCCTACGTCGGGAGACTTATCGAAATTGAGTGACGGGCCAGATCTGCGGGATGAACCCTATCAGGAAAACGTGCAGTACTGATACATGCCTAAGATCCAAGACTAGGTCCGCTTCGGGTCGACAGCGGCCTATCGTGACTGTCTGTGAATTTTCCAGCTCGGCAACCTGCTATGCTGGGCCGAACGGCCGGGTTCGGCCAACGGCGGTCTTTCATCATGCGGTCGTTTAAAATGGCGTTCTGTTCGTCGAAAGCTTAGGCGCTCAGAATCGAGTGCTCGTCAGTAGCGGCAACGAGGGGCGTGAATGAGTTTGGAGCAACCTCGGTGATAGACGAACTGCCTACGATCTGACCGCTGATTGCCAGTTTGTGCCAGGGGAATGACTGAATGATTGCAATTCGCCAATCGACCGTGCGACGCCTGTGTTGCGTGATCCTAACGACCGTCACGCTCTGGTTGCTTGCTGCCTCTGCGGCGCGTGCCGATAACTGCGTGGCCACGATGACCGACGTTGATTTTGGCGTGGTCAGCCCGATTGCGGGCAGCGATGTTACGGCAAGCGGTACGCTGACCGTGACGTGTTACTGGACGCTTGGGACCAATCCACTATTGTTACCCGCAGCTAACGTATGCGTCAATTTGGGCGTGGGCCCGGGCGGCGGCACCGGCTCCCCACGCTACCTGCTCAATGGTAACAATCGTCTGTCCTACAACCTCTATACCGATAACTCGTACACGGGGGCCAAAATTTGGGGCAGCGCTGGTAGCACCATCGGCGCCAAGCCCATCACCGCGACACTCCTGGGCTTACTGGGGTTGGGCGGAGTTGCCGGAAGCACTACCGTGTACGGCAGGATTCAGGCATCGAGTCTGATAGGGGTTCCAACGGTCGGCAATGCCGACACGGTCTATGCCGCCAGTTTCGCCGGTCATGGCACCGTGCAATACGGCTTTGGCAGCGTGCCCTGTACGGCCGGTTCCAGCTCAGCGTTCTCTTTTCAAGCGCGCGCCACGGCAGTCAATAATTGCCTAATCAGCACTAACAACCTGACCTTCGCCAGCGGCAGCCCGATTACCGACCAACGCATCAACGCCCCACTGACCGTGGCGTGCACTGCCAACAGTTCGTACCAGATCGCCCTGAACGGGGGCGTCTCCGGCAATCCGGGCGCGCGTACGATGAAGAACAGCGTTACCGGGGAAACACTCGGCTACCGGATATCGGCCACGCCTGACGGCCTAGCCTGGGGCGACGGCACCGCCGGCACAATTGTTTACAGCGGCGTCGGCACGGGTAGTGCGCAGAATGTCATGATGTACGGTATCGTGCCGAGCCAACGTGCCCCGACGCCGGGAGACTACCGCGATACCGTGACGGTGTTGCTAATGTTCTGATGAAGGGCCGCGCAGCCAGTCTCGGCGGTTCATTCGACTTGTGCTCGTCACATCGCGAATCCCAGTTGACTGATCAATTTAGGCAGAGGCGTAGGACGACTGCTGTCTAAGTCGCCACTTCAGTCAAACTACGCAGATCCACAGCGTCGATTGTGCGATTTCTTCCGGTAGTTTTGGCATGGTAGAGGGCTTGGTCTGCACGTAATAGCAACTCGGAAATTTGCTTGTCGGCCGAATTGCGCGTTACCAAGCCGGCGCTGTACGTAATCTGGTGCCCGAGCGCCTCAAACACCGTACCAGCCAAACTAGAGCGCAGTCGTTGATCGAAGTTCGTCACGGCATTTTGCTCTCCTGCCATTAGCACACAGAACTCTTCCCCTCCGTACCGGCAGACCAGGTCACCGGAAAGGCTGGCTTCCTGCATCAGCCTAGCAAATAATTGAAGCGCGCGGTCGCCGGCATCATGTCCGCGCGTATCGTTGATTTGCTTGAAGTAGTCAATATCCATGATCAAAACGCTGAGTCGTCGGTCGTCGACATCGGTACTTGCGAGCTGTGCGTTCGCCAATGCAAGCCACGCTCGCCTGTTGAGAACGCCAGTTAGACCATCAGTCGTCGCCAGCCGCTCAAGTGCCTGTGCTGCCTGCTCGCGATATGCCAGCAGCATTCCTATCATGAGCAACACGACCGTGCAGTTGCCAGCGAACGCGAAAACGACGTTGATTGGATGAGGTGTCAGAAAAGCTGGAAAATCAGCAGGATAAAACGCTCCGAGAACCGCGCGGCAAGCGGTGACTAAGCCCTGGACAGTGAGTCCAACGATTGGGAGCCATCGCCAGCGCGCACTGATGGCATGCGGCTTTTTCAACAAGGTGACAACGATGAATGCCATCTGCAGGGCGAGCAGTCCGTTAGCCCAACCTACCCGGAAGGCATAGTCGGCAAAACCGACTGCATAGCCGACTGTCAAGAATATCCCCAGAACTGAAGGGGTTTTGTCTATGGCCTCGCGACCGGCCCACAGCTCGAACGCAGCAGCACTACAGGCGAAGCTACCGGAAATGCATGCCATCGAAAGGGTCGACAGTATGACGTCGGTAGTGCTCAGCGGCGCAGCTGACCCTGATGCAAGCAATAGCAACCATCCGCAAGCTTGTAATCCTGCGCTGACTTGCGCGAACCTGGCTGCCCTGTCAGCCCCATCCATGACGGCAAACAGCGCTAATGCCATGGTCACCATAGTGAGCGTCATGGCAACAAGTATTGAAGCGATATCAAAGGACATGACGGGTGTCCGAAACGGGCAAGCGGAACGTCATGTTGACTGTTGCTTTGTTGGAGGTGCGATAATGTAGCCGAATATTTCTTGCAAGTACAGCAAGTTCTCTTGGGAAATTTTACGAGTAGTTGTGAACGGTAGTTTTGGGTCGCTTGGGTCGGGTCCGGTCGTTCGTGACAGTCCGTGAATTTTCTAGCTTGACAACCCGCTATGCTGCGCCGACAGGCAGGGTTCGGCCAAGAGCGGACCTTAGGCGAACTCGATTGACACTGACGTTTACACCTCCCACATGAATCTTTCTCCAGCTATCTTTGGCTTCGCAATCATTTTGTTCAGCACTGCAGCGATCAGCGTTAAGAACAGGCGCCTGCGCTTGGGACTGCTGTGCACGTTAATCGCGTTCGTTGTGATGGGCGTAGCGGGACATTTTGGTTGAGATAAAGAATTGTTTAACGGGTCCTTAATTTCGAAGTCCCGGCGCTAAATGTTTGCCTTCGGCCGTCAGACAACCTGTTGTTCAGCACAGGCCTGAAGGACCGCTTCGGGTCGACAGCGGCCGTGTGCCGTCGCAACAACTGCTATTAGCAGCCGCTCGATCGAGCCTAGTAGTACCGTTCAGAAACCTGTTGTCCCAGTGCGGCACATAGTAGCGATCACGTCGTCATTTTCGGCCGGCTCACCGATCGCGCGGTTCAAGTTCGCCAGGTCGCTCATGCTTGCGCATAGCTCATAGACGTCGTAACCAAAGCTACCTATCGCTACGCCATTACCCAGAAACGGCACGAGTTTACTAGGCGCGGTGGCAAATTGCCGCTTGATGGAACTTCTCACTCGAACGGTAGTGCTGTTGCCTACACGACGCGCCGCTTCTGTCGTTATGGCAAGCTTCTCCTGGGATGTCGCCAATTGCTGGCGAATTAAAGCCAACCGTCGTTCAATCTGTATATTTCTCTTGAGAATGAGCGCGTGCTCGCGACGCAATCTCGCAACAGTGCTCAAGTGCAATGAAATATCTTTTTTAAGGTCAGCAATCTGTTGCAGTCGTAGAGCATCCTGTTGTCGGATCGCAGCGGGGATTAAATTCCTGCGACTGTCGTGCATGCCAGTGGCATTTGACGTGTCCTCAGCTCCTATGGAGTGCAACTCGAAGTCGGAACGGCTCACTACGAATACGTTAAAAATAACTGATCCGGTTAAAAGTGCGGTGAGCAAGATCGTTGGGTTTCTAGTGCGCAGGGCTGGAACATTGGATGACAAAATGAGCTTTCGGGTTACGAGATGGAAATTCTGTCCACATGTTGAAGCAAACGCTCGCTTGCCACAAGAAAAGAGTCCTCGTTTTTGGGTAGACAACGAAGGTCAACTTCGACCGGCTTCTCGTAGACTCAGAAACATATTGACGTCGGTACTCTGGTCCAGCAGCTCCTAAGTCACATGGCAGGTGTGGTTCGCAGCGAGGAGTACATCAGCCTGAACTTCAATACTGGAGCGGCTGCTTCGGGTCGTAAGCGGCCTGTTAAAGGTGGCGTAGTTTCATTTGTATTCAGCGCGAGCACGTTGCCATCGAATGCAAACCGGCACCATGGATTGCAAGAATATTTATAGATAGTGCGAGCACGAGCCGCCCGTAATTTGCACTTAGTCTGAGCCGGGAAACGCGTCGAATGCGAGCATGGCTCATTCAAACGCGAATCGCTACATTCAACCAGCGACATAACTCATCATCAGGAATGGACATGATGCTATTCATCCTGGTGAGCTTGCTTTATGCCGGCGATGCATTCTTCCATGCTAATTTCCCCACGAACCATCGTTGCTGCTGAGCTTCAGCCGCGGAAGAAACCGCAATGCCCTCAAGTGCAACAGATGTTGACAAAATAGATTCCTAACAGATAGTAAAATTTTATCATATCCCTCATGCAACTATATGCCATCGTGTACAACCATTAAGCAACCAGTCTCAACCGAAAAACAACCATCCTCAACCGAAAAACAACCGTGCTCAACCGAAAAACAACCATTCTCAACCAACAACAACCGTTCTCAACCATAAAACAACCATATGCAAGTTCAATATAGGCACGACAGATATGAATACAAAACCCTGCGGGTTTTTCCTTCGTATCCGTGCCAAAGGGGAGTCCCCTTTGAAACCCCAGCGTCCTACGGACGCCGGAACTCGCTTGGCGTGGGCGAGGAAAAGACAGCGACGCGTCTTTAATAAGCGACCTTGAAAGTTGGACTGTCTTCGGCGCGCAGGTCACGCCGATCGTAGACGCGTGTGGTCGAGATGTTGGCGTGTCCCAACCACTGCTGGACTTTGGCGATGTCGGCGTTGTGTTCGAGCGCGTTGGTCGCGGCCGTAGCGCGCAGGGCGTGAGGACCGAAGCCATCGACTTCGATACCAATGCCTGCGGCATACTTGGCCAGCATCTGGTACACGCCGCCTGGTGTGATTGCGCGGCCGGCGCCGCGGGTATTGTTGCTGATGGGCTGGAACAGGGGCGCTGCCTTTTCGGCGCCATGGCCGGCCGCTTCCAGGTAGAGCGCGATCGTGCCAGCCGCGGCCGGGTGCAGCGGCACGTAACGGATCTTTCCGCCTTTGCCGTGCACGCGCAGGCTGCGCACGCCACGGCGCTCCTGCAGGTCGACCAAGTGCAGCGCGCATAGCTCAGCGCGGCGTAAGCCGTGATAAAGCAACGTGGCCAAGATGGCGCGATCGCGCATGCCGCGCAGCGTTGATGCGTCGGGGGCTGCCAACAGGGCGCGCGCTTGGTAGTCAGCGATCGCCGGCGTTTTACCTTCTGTGCTTTCGTTCTTTGGCCGCTTGACCCCATCGACCGGGTTGCCCTGGATGGCGTTGGCTTCGCACAGCGATTCAAACAGCGACGACAGGGCCGCAAGCTTGCGGCGAATAGTGGCGCTGGCCAAGGCACGCAGCTCTAGATCACGGCGCCAGGCCAGCACGTGTGCCCGGGTCACGGTGCGGAACACCAGCGGGTCCGTAATGCCGGCGTACTGCATGAATTCCTCGACATCGTTCTGGTAGGCACGGCGCGTCTGCGGATTGTCGATGTTGGCGAACCACGTCAGCGCCGGTGGCACGTCGGCTAGTTGGTAGAAGGCGGCGGCCGTCAGCGTGCGCGGCAGTAGAACGGCCGGCACGAGCTGGTCGGCAACCTGCAAATCGTCTGACATGTGTGTTCTTGGTCTGTACTCGCTGAACTTCGATCTTACTGTTGATAACGTATTTTATCAATAGTAAATCGCTTCGACTTGAGTGCCACTCGCAACTCTCAAGGTGCAGCGCGATCCGATCAACTAGCTAGAAACCAGTGAAGCAGCGGCGCCCGGAAACGTGCGGAGGACGCACTTTAGAGCGTCCTGCTGTTAGACGAGGCAGCAAAGCGACCAACATACTTACATGGCTCGACGGAAAACCAGTACGCAGAATGGCATGCACGCGTGAGTACGCACGGAAGTCGACAGGTAACGCGCAGGCGCGTATGAGGGGATATTCCGTTCTGTAAAAAGACGACGTGCGAAAAATTTCCCAAGCAAGGCCATCAATGTGTGCACCAGCTTGCTGACCCTCAAAGAAATTGAGGCCCCCAATATAGGGGTAATGACTGTTTGTGCGCACAGTACTTATATTGTTGTTTTTTATATAATGATCTTTTACACATTTCATGTTGCGTGCGTTTCAGGTGCTGAAGAACTGGAGCAAGGGCAGAACTAAACGTCCATATGAATGAACGTCGACTTAAGCCGCGTATTGACTTCTCGTCCCTGCAAATCCGAGAGCATCTTGTATTCCGTTTTAACAATGCTCTTGGGCCACCGAACAAGGCTGACTTGGCTATATAAGAGGATTTTTTAAAAGGGACGATGAACCCAGGCGAGGTACAGCTTTTTATTAGCATGTGCGAGTATGTACTTGAGATAGTTGAAAGGCATGCTAGGCGCGATCATCTTGGGTGACCGCCGCAATAACGGTCCGCCGTGGTCCACCCTCTATCAACACACGCTGCGCAACGTGCGAACATACGCCCAGTTGGTGTCCAGATTCAATACCCGCTGCTAAGCCAAATGCAACAGAAACTGCGACAGTCAAATCTACGTGAGCTGCGGCCAGTCGATCGATTCGATTTTCCATCCGTCAATCTTAGCGTGTTGGTTCAAGCCATGGGGCGCCATGTGTTGAGGTGCTTGAATCTATGACGAGGTGCGGCGTGGCCCGCCGTCGATTAGTACGCGCTGCACCACGAGCAAAGGCGTTTTGTGCTGTAGTACACGCACGCCGGCCTCTACTCCAAACGCGATGGCAACGTTGACTGCCAAGTCAACATAGGTAGCAGTGAGGCGGTCGGTTCGTTGTTCCATGCGCTCAAGTATGGCAGGGGCGAGCCGCTGATTCCGCGCCTGGCCAAAATTAGGCAGGGTGCATGATCGGCTGATACGCTGGAATGAACAGCGATCCGCACATGTGATTCAAACTGCTGCTCGTCCGCGCTAACATGGCACCATGCAAGAGCAAACCCTGGTCGCGCCGACGTGCGCGCACTGCTGTGGGAGGTGAAGCGGTTCCGCGCGTTGGCACGTACATCGATCAGCTGCAGCGCATCCTAGACACCCTATCCGGCCCCTAGGGCGACGTATTGCAAGCCATCCGCTCGTAGCTGGAAAGTGAACCGTGCGCGAAGGAGTTCCCCCGGCTGCCACCTCGTGTCTAAGCGACCAGTCTATTCCGCTCGGGAATAGAGGCTTTACGTTTGATTAATGATCAGCAGAAATCGTTTATCTGACAATGTCAGCCTCTGCATAACCGACATCTCCCCCGTGCGAGTAAGTATGCGAATAAGTGTAAAAATAATAACTGATAGCTGGTTTAGAATAATACAAAAATTAAATATTTTATAAGAAATTTATATTTCTAAAAAAAAATAAATGTAAAATTTTTAGATTTTTATCCGATCATAAAATGTGGTGAAATGTATGAATCGGATTTGACCCGGTAATATTCGCTGCTGTAAACTAGGAACTCTTACATCTAGAATCACTCTGCATGATCGACCCTGCTAATGTATCAAGTACACCACCGACTGAGCAGGGCATTTTGCCAAGTAAGCTCGACTTCCCAGTAGTCGGTATTGGCGCCTCTGCAGGAGGCATGGCTGCTCTGCTAAGTCTATTCGAGCATATGCCCGCCTCACACGACATTGCGTTTGTCGTGGTACTGCACCTATCTCCTACTCACCCGAGTTCGGCTGCGTCGATCCTGCAGCGCTCCACACGGATGTCAGTTATCCAAGTCACGTCAAAGGTCAAGATAGAACCGCGTCACATATACGTGATCGCCCCGAATCTGCAACTGTCGATGTTTGACGGGATGCTTGTCGTTGATGAGCTCGAGCGGCCTCGTGGCAAGCATGTCGCAATCGACCTGTTCTTCCGTACGTTGGCAGAGGTGCATCGCGAGCGTGCCTTGGCCATTGTCTTGTCCGGCACTGGCAGCGATGGTGCGGTCGGGCTATCACGCATCAAGGAGCTGGGCGGCGTCACTCTGGTCCAGGCGCCGGACGACGCTGAATATGATGGCATGCCGGAAGCAGCAATCCGCACGAGAGCGGCCGATTTTGTCTTGCCAGTGGTTGATATCCCGCAAAAGCTGATCGACCTTTGGAAAAATGCCAGGAACATTGAGCTGCCGCCCCCTGGCGACGGAGAGGCACCGATCGCGCACTTGCCAGATATGAGCGATGCAGCCAATGCCGAAGAAGCCCTGCACGAGATCATCAGCCAGCTGTTCAACAACACAGGGCACGATTTCCGTCACTACAAGCGCGCTACCGTGCTGCGCCGCATCGAACGCCGCCTTCAAGTGCGCAGCGTGCACTCTTTACCCGAATACAGCGAGCTTCTAAAAACGGACGCCGGCGAGCACAAGGCATTGCTCGACGATATGCTGATTGGCGTGACCAATTTCTTCCGCGACCGCGATGCCTTCGAGGCACTCGAACGCGACGTGGTTCCTGAGTTGTTCAAAGACAAGGGTTCGGGCGATGAAGTGCGGGCTTGGGTGGCGGCTTGTTCTAGCGGAGAGGAAGCCTATTCGCTGGCGATGCTAATGACCGAGCAGGCGGCACTAAACGACTCGGCTCCGGTGTTCCAGGTCTTTGCCTCAGACATTGACGAGCATGCGATCGACACGGCGCGCGCCGGCATCTTTCCTGGCTCCATTATCACCGATGTTGCACCAGGAAGGCTGCGCCAGTATTTCACCAAGGAAGATGACCGCTACCGCATCCGGAAGGCGGTACGTGACCGAGTGCTGTTCGCCTCACATAACTTGCTACGCGACCCGCCGTTTTCCCGGCTTGACTTGGTTAGCTGCCGCAACCTGCTGATATATCTGAACCGTGACGTGCAATTACGCGTGCTGCAGATGTTCCATTTCGCGCTCAAGCCGGGCGGTTTCCTCTTTCTAGGCAGTTCTGAATCGGCCGACGCGGTGGCCGATTATTTCATTCCGATTGACAAGAAAAATCGGATCTACCGCGCGCGCTCCGGGTTGCCGCAACTGCAGTACCAAAGCTTGGCTGGTACAACCTTCCGCGCCCGGATTCCCGATGTGCAACGTACCAAGCTACCACTCAAGCGCCTGTTTTCTTATGCCGAAATGCACCAACGCGCGTTGGCACGGTTCGCATCACCTTCTGCCGTGATCGATCGAGAAGGCAATATAGTGCACATGGCAGAGGAGGTTGGCCAATACCTTCGCATGAGCGGCGGGGAACCCTCGCGCAGCCTGCTCACTTTGATCCTGCCCGAATTGCGGCTTGAATTACGATCCGGAATGTTTCAGGCGACGCAGGCTGATACTAATGTTGACTGCCGCCCAGTCGATGTACCTGCGCTCGGCGAACGCAGTCTGGTAGCAATAACGGTGATGCCTTTCCGCGACGATGAGGCCGAAAGCGATTACATGCTCGTAATGTTCAGACGCCATGATCAGCCGACTGAACAAGTAAGTGCGCCCGGCTTTAGCGGAAGCCACGACGTTGTGTTAGCCCAGCTTGAGGCCGAACTGCAGCGCAAACGCGAACAGCTTCAAGAAACCATCGAAAATGCCGAGATCTCGACAGAAGAATTGCGTGCCTCGAACGAAGAGCTACAGGCAATTAACGAAGAATTGCGTTCTGCCACCGAAGAACTGGAAACCAGTAAGGAAGAGTTGCAGTCGGTCAATGAAGAACTAATTACCGTAAACTACGAACTGAAAGTTAAGGTCGAGGAAACCGGCAAAGCTAACGATGACCTGAACAATCTAATCGCTTCAACTGACATCGCCACCATCTTTGTCGACAAGGGCATGCGTATCAAGCGCTTCACGCCGCGTGCTGCCGACCTATTTTCGATCATTGGATCCGACGTGGGGCGCTCGCTGCTTGACCTTACGCATAAGCTTGACTATGACGAATTGCCAGAGGATGTCAACGCAAGCTTTGAAACCCTACGTATGGTCGAGCGCGAGGTGCGCAGTGTCGATGGACGATGTTATATCGTGCGACTGCTTCCCTACCGCACCAACGAAGACCGGATCGAAGGTGCAGTGATGACTTTCTTCGACATCACTCTGCGGCGCCAGGCCGAAGGGCAGGCGCGCGCCAGCGAGGCACGCATGCGCCTGGTGGCCGAATGCGCCAGCGACTACGCTATCATCACGCTCGACGAACACGGCTGCATTACAAGCTGGAACAAGGGCGCCGAATACCTGTTCGGTTGGGTCGCGCAGGAAATAATGGGAGAGACGGCTGAACGGTTGTTTGTGCCAGAAGACGTGGCGGCGGGCGTGCCGGGCGAAGAACTGCGGCGCGCCCGTTCCGACGGCCGTGCCGAGGACGAGCGCTGGCATGTGCGTAAGGACGGCTCACGGTTGTACTGTAGCGGGGTGACCACCCCGCTGTTCGACGGCCGCTTCTATGGTTATGCCAAGATCGCTCGCGACGCCACTGCACGTTTACGTCACGAAAATGAGCTCGAGAAGGTAATAGACAAAGCCCAGGCGGGGCAATCGGATGCGCAGCAGGCGGCCGAGCTGAAAGACGAGTTCCTATCCGTAATGTCGCATGAACTGCGCAATCCGCTGAACATGATAAACATCAATGTCGAACTTCTCGCGCGCATGCCCGGGATCAGCCAGTCCGACCTGTTCGCGCGTACATCGGCTGGTATCCGCAATGCTGTACGAAGTCAGGCAAAAATCATCGACGACCTGATGGACATGTCGCGTGCGCGTACCGGCAAGCTGTCGCTCGCCTTGGCTCCGGTGGAAATCGGCCAAGTGGTCAGGGATATCGTCGAGATCGAGCGCGCTAGCCCATCGGCAGCTGAATTCGCCATCTCGCTGCAGGACAACAGCGACCGTGCCGCCGTGTTGGGCGACAGGGTGC
>Ga0265780_10001986_pt1 | contig 28311 bp, 30 predicted proteins | sample P1T30metagenome_FD_192432 | JGI IMG/M metagenome (GOLD analysis project Ga0265780, IMG submission 192432) | Plant litter microbial communities from East Loma Ridge, Irvine, California - P1 T30 | ecosystem: Environmental > Terrestrial > Plant litter > Unclassified | place: USA: California...
TGCTGGGGTAATTCCGCAGTATTTTTGCGATGTCGTTGTCACCAAATTCCGGTAAAGTGTCACGTACCCACTTGACAAAGGCGTCTTCCGAGGTTATGTTCCGAGGTACGAAACTAGGTCCTTCGTCTTCAAACACAATTAGCACTGGGTCTTCCGTTCGAGTGGTAGGTAAGCTTACTTGCGTTATTTCCAACCAACGCGTTACGTCCATTCACACGCTGCTCGAGCAGCTGGCGGCTAGGCTCGTCTTGCACAAACACACCATCGGTAACAGGAAGAAAAACCCAAGTACCGTACATGCCGGTTGCGGATAGTTCGATGGAAGCGTTTTGCAAAGTTACTGCGCTCTTCGATATTAAGCAGTTGAAGATCGTTCGACTCGCTCCCCCATATGCACCCAAAGGACAGCCTGCAGAAGCAGCAAAGGCGTAGTAAGCCTGTGTCGGCACCCAATCATCGTAGGCGTATTGCTTCGGAAGATAAGGAGACGCAGCAATGGTACCCTGGAAAAGGGAGTCTCCAAGAGAGCCACCGTATGCAGTCGACGATCAGCAGTTATTATGAGTCAATAGCGGCTGACCCACCCATGTCTTGCAGCATGACTGCACCACCTCCAGCGCTTTCACCAGATATCGTGACAAGCGAAGGATCTCCGCCGAATTGGCTTATGTAGGTCTAGCTGCCATCAGCGCTCATGAACAACCATCTCACCCGTGGTCTCGTACGTGCACCCACTGCAAGGCGAAGAATTGGTCGAGCAATCCCGCATTGGCAACACCCTGTCTGAACACCTCGTCGGAAGCGAGGAAGCCAAATGGTCCGAGTCGATACTGTATCGAGACAACTACAAAGTTGTTGCCGTTCGTCTTGAGAAGGTCTGTAAAGTCTTGTCTGCCGTTGCCGGCCCCGTACCCTCCTCCGTGAATCCACACCAAGACAGGCAGGTTGGACGCGTTCGCTGGGCTCTGCACGTTCAGAAAGAGGCAGTCTTCGGAGACATCGCTGCTGTCTTCAGAACTGGTGCTAGGACTAGCCCCGATCTGGTAGCACCTGGGACCATAACTTTCAGCTTGAATGGTCTCATGGCGATTCACAGAGGGAGCCTCGGGTCGCTGCCAGCGCAGTTCTCCAGCTGGTGGTGCCGCAAATCGGATGCTATAGATGGGTTAGCTAAATGGGAGGTTTCTTCTTGATGTTGGGCTTGTTACCCTTGCCATGTGTTGATCCCAGTAGATTCGTTTGAGGAGCCTCGATAAATCTCATGTCCCAAATCAACCTCAAGAGCATTTGGCGAAGCCTGCCTCAGTCTCAGTGATTCCTTGAATGGGTGCGGCTGCGGTAAAACAATAGCTGCCGAAGCGAAGGCCGACCAAAGTGTAAGAAGCTGCAGCAGATGCATATTCGAGGTTGGGCACAGTTAAGATGCAGATACAGACTGCCATCTTATGCTTCAACTCTGGTGGTCTCGACGGAAAACACTGCGTCAAGTCCGAAGCTTGCAAGGATGCACTTGTGCTGACAGCATCATGATCATGATAATGAGGGGACCATTGTGAAATATTCGGCACGTACTCCGACCCGTTCGCGTGTAAGTTCGTTCAACTGCCGGTGTTGCGCTAGGTACACCACGTTGATCGTTCGCTGGTGCGGGTAGAGATAGAAATGAGGTCCTCGCACCTAGATGCTGTGGTTGTCATGTCGAGTTGTGAGTGCTGTCCTTGTGCATCGCGCGCATATAGTGGTCAAAATTGAGACGTGTAGGCATTAAAATCATGACGTAATGTGGCCGAACCACAGAAAGGCATCAGCGCGTTCATCCTCAACAATAGCACGTATGAATACTACATATAACTATCGCAGGGCCATTCCGCGTCCTTTTGACCAGTGCACTGTACACTTTTGGCTTGTTCGTGGCTACACGCGACCGGACGCGTCTTCGAATTATTGATCGTGTCCACCTAGGCCAGATCTGCCCAGGCCTTACAACTCACCTTTCATGAGAACGATATATGTTGCTTCCCCGTCGCGTAACTCGAACGCAACTGAATGTTGATGCGCGTCATTTGTTGGCAATAGCTCGTTGTTTTCGCTTCGGACGTCATTGCACCGAAGCCAGATTGCGGAAGAATTGAAACCTGGGCAAACTCTCCAGAAGACCCGCAGATCTACGCTCCACGCGCTCTTCCCCGCAAGTACTAATTTCCAAGCCCAATCACCTGCTTCATAACTACAGTAATACCATGCCTGATCCTTTCAATAGGAACTTACCTTCTCTAGATGGATAGAGCCTTGGTATGCCCCAGGCGTGAACGGGTTGCCTTGATACGCTGAACATAGCTCCCGGAAGGTTATGTAGCGACACAACCACTTCTAAGAGACCGAGACCGGGTAGATGGATCAAGGCTTACAGCTACATATGGAGCCAGAATCGTTGAGAAAGCCCGCGCCGAGACGCAATCCAGACGACACTCTTTACCGTTTTCGCCGCAAACATGCTGAAAGGCGTTGCGTGCTTAGCTGGCCTTGTTAGCTCTATATGGGCACAAGATAGCGCTGTCAGGGTCAAATGGCTGGAAGGAACACCGGACTACCTGGGCGGCGTCACATTTGGAATCCCTTGGGCGCGCGGGCAGCATCTTGCCGACGCGACAACTTTTACAGTCTCCGGAGACGTGGACCTACAATCTTGGGTAACGGCTTACTGGCCTGATGGGTCACTGAAATGGACTGGGCACGCACTGGCTGCGACGGACTCCACATCGGACGAGTATACCATCACGGCTTCAAGTTCGAACAACACCACTTCTTCTCACACGAAACGGCAAAGTAGCGGCATTCAAGTCAGTGATCGCGGGAACGAAGTTGTCGTGAACACTGGAAAAGTCACTGCAAGTTTTCCCAAGTCCGGGACCTCACTGATATCATCAATTCGCGCTGGAGAAAAAATCGTCGGTACGAATGGGCGCCTGATCCTAAGGTCGCAATCGGGTACGCCGGATGACAATGAAGACGGGAAGCCTACTGCTATCGAATATCTTTCCTTCGCCAGCAAGGTTTCAGATGTCACCGTGTCAGAAGACAACAGCGCACGCGCTTTGGTGACTGTACAAGGCCTGCACTCAATCGACGGCGAAGGATCCCACCCAGACTGGCTGCCCTTCACAGTGCGCTTCTATCTGTACGCCAACTCTGAAGCGATCCGCATAATCCATACCATTGTCTACGACGGCGACATGACGAAGGAGTTTATCTCGGGCATCGGCGTCCGCTTTGATGTGCCTCTCGCTGGCGAGGACTTATACGATCGCCATGTGCGCATTGCTGGTGTTGACGGCGGCCTGCTGAGCGAGGCTATAAAAGGCATCACCGGCCTCCGTCGCGACCCAGGCGCTACTGTGCGATCCGCTCAATTCAATGGTTCTGCCACCGCCAACGAGAGCGCTTGGGATCAAAGAGTGACGAGCCGTCTTCATTGGGTGCCAAACTGGAGCGATTACCGTCTGACACAGCTTTCGCCGGATGGCTTCAATTTGAAAAAGAGAACCAAATCTGGCCAAAGCTGGGTCAAGATCCCAGGCGGTACCCGTTCTGGTGGTCTCGCCTACCTCGGTGGTTCTAGCGTCGGAGGTATCGCTCTAGGCTTGCGCGATTTCTGGAAGAAGTATCCCACGAGCTTGGACATCAGCAATGCTGCGACTGACACGGGTTCGATCACCATGTGGCTCTACAGTCCACAAGCTGGACCCATGGATATCAGACCATATCATGATGGTCTAGGCCAAGATACGTACGCAAAGCAGCTAGACGCTCTGGAGATAACTTACGAAGACTGGGAATCTGGCTACGATACACCGTACGGTGTCGGTCGCACCAACGAGCTATATCTGTATGCCTTTAGTACTACCCCAACTTCCGAGAGGCTATCCACACTTACCAACAATACCAACAATCCGCCTGTGCTTATCCCAGAGCCCGGATACATGCGCGATACCAAGGCAATAGGGTCGTATTGGGATGTTCCTGGAGCTGTTAAATCCGCCGAAGTAGAAAAGATCGAATCCAACATGGACTTCCTAATCAAGTTCTACGAAGGACAAGTCGAACAGCGCAGGTGGTATGGCTTCTGGGATCACGGTGACATTATTCATTCGTACGACACTGATCGTCACCAATGGAAGTACGACATTGGCGGCTACGCCTGGGACAACTCAGAGCTGTCGCCAGACCTGTTCTTCTGGTACTATTTCCTCCGTACTGGTCGCGCGGATGCATACCGTCTCGCACACGACCAGGTCCGCCATGGTGGTGAAGTTGACTCTTATCATCTGGGTAACTTCACTGGTCTTGGCACGCGCCATGGAATTCAGCATTGGAGCGACAGCGCGAAGCAAGCACGTATTTCAACACCCGTCTACCGCAAGATCTTTTACTACATATCTGGTGGCGATGAACGTACCGGCGATTTGATGCGAGAAGTGATCGACGTTGACCAAGCGCTCTTGCGCGTCGATGCGCGCCGAAAGGTACGCGATGCTGGTGTCGTCTACAACCCTGATCCCGAGGCTCTTTACCTCAATTTCGGCACTGACTGGGCCGGCATCGCGCAAGCGTACCTGATCGAATGGGAGCGCCGTGGTCCACGCATGAAAGAAGCACGATCGAAGCTCGAAGAAGCAATTCGGACTTATCCAAAGCTCAAGAATGGCTTCGTGACGGGCGAAGCGCTGTACAACTCTTTGACAGGTGCGTGGGCGCCGCCACCCACGGATCCTACAAACAGCGGCAATGTGACCATCTCACATCTGTCCGGCGTATTCGGCGTCCTGGAGACCATCGACCAGCTGAACGACCACTTTGGCGCAGCGCAAGCCAATCTCACAAAGCCGTTCATGGAGGCCTTCTACGACTATTGCTACTTCTACGGCGCCTCTCGGGCTGAGCAAGCTGCTTGGTACGGGAAGGACTTCGGCACACTAAATCTTAAGCAGGGACACTCCCGCTTCACTGCTTATGTTGCTAATCGGAGGAACAATGCCACGCTTATTCCCCGCGTCTGGGCAGAATACTTGGGCGACGGAAGCAAAGATGGGCTGGCGCCGGATGCGCCGTGGAAAACCGAGAGGATCAGTGGCAGCGAAGTGCTCGTGCCTGTCGATGAGGCGGCGTGGGTTAGCACAAATGCTATGGCGCTTTATGGAATGTCTGGAATCGAGAATATGGCGCTTGTTGGAGCGCCGGACGTGCCTAGTATCGGAGGGAATGGTACGAGGGAGAGGTAGAGAGCTAGATTGAAGAATGAAGATGCTGTCGCAGCCATCCACATGCTTTCTCGTGACCGAGATATCCGTTATATGTGGAAAAATCCGAGATGAGCGATGATGAGCACGCGTGGGAGAGGTGGTGAAGTCAACTGAAAAAGGCACGGACCTTGCAAACGGGTACTCTCAACTTTTCCCAAACACAACCTCCCGCTCCAAATTTCGACAACCCCGCACCAATTCCTATCACACACGGACTCATGCCGCACTCAGATGAGACACCGCGTGTAGACGACATGATGGTCGGGCTGTGCATCGCCACTCCAGAACAGCCTTCCAAAGCCCTACAAAAGCATGACAACAGCCAGCCGCAGCCGCAAGAATGGTTCCGCCTGCCCTTACCACCGCAAACTAGCATCCCATATCCAAACGGCGTTCAGTACGTCGAGTACCACCTGCACTTCGGTAAAGAAGCGCGTGGCTGGCGCAACCTACAAAACTTCGCCCACGGCCGCCCGTCACTCCCAGACTTGCGGTCCGTTCGCGTCATTATCGACGGTAGCATTCTGGATAGACTCACACCCGCGAGATGTCGCGACTTCCATCTGGCTGCTGAGCTGATCGGCACTGTGGAGTTTCACTGCGAACGCGTCGAAGTCGTGTACTTGCCGCATCATCGGATTGAAGGACATTCTGGCGAGCCCGATAATGCGACTTTCACGCGGGATGAGCTGCAGGATTTTGTTGTTCGGAACGTTGTGAAGTGTGCGTCGTTTGGGCAGGGTAGGGTAGACCTCGAGGTTGAGAATGAGGTGTGGCCAGGAAGGCGAGTGGAGAGTAAGCTGGTGGAGCCGATGCGCATGGTGTACGCACGTGGTTATTGGATATAGCGTTGGGGATGGATCCGATGAAGTTTGAGCGTGCCAAAGTGCCTGGCGATGGCGTGTTGCTGCTGAAGGAGGCACGCAAGCGCGTATGAACCTTTACATGAGATGTGAGCTTCTTGAGCGTATTTGAAAAGTGCCGTTGAAGCTACTGTAGTCCCTACAGCGAAACATGAGCGCCATGTAAATCACCACAAGTGTTTCCTAGACGTTGGCTCGATCGTCGAAGCTCGTGTGAGGTGACGTCATTCCGATCGCTTCCACAATCTGCGTCAATTCAGTTTCCCAACCCATCGACTTCCATCAACACATGTCCATGTCCTTCGGGATTTCTCAGCCTACGTCCAGTCTTTTCTTTTGGACACGTTGACTCGGCAATGTTATCCGTGTGAGGCCGCACTCCATCGGTACAGGCTGGATTATGGCCAATGAGGTCACGGAGGCCTACACCATTCTCGGTCGCACGAAACGCCTCGACAGCTTTATCCAGACCGATAAACACAAATGACAGCTCAGCCTTCGTGCTCCGTTTAGTAGCCATGGTATATGCTCATTGGCTGAGGTGCTTTCGTAAGTCTAGGCATCGGGCGCACAATGATGACTGAGCCTTTGCGCATGCCAGACTGTAGACAGCATTTCATCACGCGAGCCAAGAGTAAGCGCTATTTGCGCCTGTCGTGCAACAGCGTCCCCGAGACGTCTCGAAATGGCCAATGGGTTTGTTTGAATCACAAGCGAGTATGTACCGACTTGAAAGGGCCTTCGCGGGGCTTCAGGGGCATGATATGGGCTATTAGACTGTGTGCGACGCTATCTGACTATCATGTACTTATGAAACCTCGGTCCCCGTCGATGACTACCAGAGACTGCTCGCACAATGGAAAACACCCGCCCATTTCGTGTAGTTATAGGTGGAGGAGGCATCGCCGGACTCACGCTCGCAAATGCCTTGGAAAAGGCCAACATCGACTACGTCCTGCTTGAGTCTCGCAACACCGTATCGCCGCAGGTAGGCGCATCGATTGGTTTCTTGCCCAATGGAGGACGTATTATGGATCAGCTCGGCTGCTTCGACCAGCTCGAGCGTACTACCGTCCCTCTCCACAGCTTCTTCAATCATTACGCCAATGGCATCCTCATCGACGTTGCTGATGGCATGACATTGAGCGCAAAGAGGTGTGGCTTGCGTTCCTCGTTTACGATTCGGTCAGTCACTGATACTGTGAAGGCACAACTACCCCACAACGTTTGTTGAACGAGAGGCTGTGCTGCGTGCCCTGTACGCAAACCTGAAGGATAAGTCGAGAATCAAGGTGCAAAAGCGGATTTCGCAAGTCGATCACAACGCTGAAGGGGTGGTTGCAATATGTGAAGATGGCACTGCGGTGGCTGGCGATATCCTAGTCGGATGCGATGGTGTGAACAGCAAGATCCGCAACGAGCTATGGAGATTGTCCCAGGAAGCGGAGCAAGATCTCATCACTGCTGACGACCAGAAGACGATGTTCGCTGAGTACAGGTGTCTATACGGTATAGCTACCGAGACCGCTGGAATTGAAGAAGGCGAAATTCACATTAGGTTAGACTTTGAACCATGACCTTTGTTGTCGCTTTCGCTAACACAAAACAGTAAGTCCATATGTCTCGTCCATACTCCGAGTACGATGTTCCTCTATTCGTAGCGATCACATCAACCTTCAAAACGCACCAAACGCCAAAGCTGAACTCTCGAGAAATACGTGCCCCTTTATGCAGCATGTTGCATCGCGCGCTTTCAGCTTTGGGCGCATATGGTATTGCCAACATCTACTGATCAATACACACCTTTCAGCGCACGCAGAAGGCTCTTGCACAATGGTCATTGGTAGTAAGGGCAGGACCTTTTGGTTCCTAGTCGAGAAGCTGCCAAAGGCCTACCGCGTTCCAGACATTCCTCATTACACCAAGGAAGACGCAGACGCGTTTTCCACTTGCTCAATTGACAGGCCCATCACTACCACCGTCAAATACGGCGACATATGGATGAACAGGAAGAGTTATACCCTAGTACCCCTGGAAGAAGGGCAGCTGAAGAGATGGACTTGGGGCCGCATCGTCTGCGTCGGCGATTGCGTCCATAAGATGACGCCGAACATGGGCGCAGGTGGAAATACTGCAATTGAGTGAGCTTCACACATCAGCCCAGATTCGAGGGACGTACCTGCTGCGTCAGCCTTCAGAACACACTGAACGCCAAAGTCGACGACTCTTAGAACACGAGCATCGCATGTGGAAAAGTCAGCGGCTAACGATCAATGTGTAGGAGTGCTGCGGCGCTAGCCAATGAGCTCAAGAAGATGGCGGACGAGGCTGAAAAAGGGAGACCATCGTTTTCCAGCGTCAAGAAGCATCTCGGCCGCTACCAGGCCATTCGCGAAGAACGAGTTTCGACTATTGTCGTGGCAGCAAATGGCGTAACCAGGTAAGGTGACACCAAGACATTTCACTAGAAATCGATGACTAAACGCTGTGCTAGGGTACACGCGCTGAACACGTGGATGGACAAGTTGTTTGCCTGGTATGTACTGCCATGGTCGGGCGATGCGTAAGTACCCCCATCAGCTTGCGAAGACCCTATTTCTTGATCGTCACCCCGTTTATCGTTCAGTGTGTCCTGAAGGTCGACACAGTAATATTCACAAGCTTCTTCGTCTGTCGGATGCTTGCTACGCTGTGATTGGTCAGCTGGTTTCGGGGCTTTCGTCCTCGGCTAGCTTACCACGGCTTTATCCTTACGGCCTTATGTCAACTGCCAAGGATCTTGATTTTACATACAAATACTGACCGTTGCAGATTTACCGACATGAGTTGTGACATGGTTTTGGGCGCTCTCAAACTCGACTACCTTCCTGTACCAGACCGCTCGCTGCACGGCACAATGCCTTTCAACCCTTCGCAAGGATTAGGGAAGGCGGAATCGAAGTTGCTGCGCGCTGTCAAAGCTTTGCCTTTCCTGGGCATCAGCGCGGCAGCTATGTACTTCATGTGGGGTGTAAGTGGTGCTTACCATAATCAAGAGATGCTTTTCATACTAAATTTTCCTTGAAGGTTGCCCTCCCACCCATGAAAACTCGCATCGGAGAGATAATGGAGGTTGGGGTTCACAGCCAGATTGGCCAATCAGGCCACGTAAGGCCTCTACACAGTTTCTACGGTTTGGACTTCGTGGATAGCCGATTCAGGGGCTTGGCTGCTTGCTTCGCCTCGGTTCAATTCGTCGACAACATCGGCAGCTGGCAATTGTTCCACTTCCTCAATGATATGGGCATCGTCTACGCTATCCTTTTGATTGAAGGAGCAAGAAGAGCAAACAAAATGACGTTCGCATACGTGTAAGACCATACCACACCACTCTTGGGTAAGAAGGCTAATCCCAAACAAAGGCCACTTCTTTTCGGATACAATGCTCAATTCTTCGGAATTGGCGTACTCTTGGCGCTGTACTGCTTCTTGCACTACGTTCAGTCTCCTATCGAAAATTTCCGCGCCAGAGATATGCGCCTCACTGATATGGCGTACACAGCCTCCGTTCTGCCCGTCATGATTTTGGCGTTCTACATACCGAGCTACGGCGCTTTCTTGAACTGGATAAATCCACAAACACGGCACATGTGGAACTGGATTTGGCAGCCGTTTCCGGTATATATCAGCATCCTCCAGGTCGTACTAAAGTACACATTCATGCCGGATACCGTGCAGACGGATCGCATCGAGAATACGCAGCGTGATTTACCAACCATACAATACACTATCGGCAGTCTCTGCGCGCTTGATACTGCAATGTGGTGGTACATACTGTACGCCGCGCCTTACTTACCATCCACGCTCTTCATCCCAAATTTGGCGCCCGATCAGAGCGGTGACGCTTATATCCGCATGTTTCTACAATTCGACCAGATCTTCGCAACGAGTGCTTGCCTTTTGTGGCTACTGTACTTATACGGCGACATGAAGAGAGCTGGTATGATGGAGGACAACTGGATCAGTATCCTGCTAAAGGGCGGCGTCTCGCTCGTTGCTTTGGGTCCAGGTGTCACGATTGGTCTGGGATGGCTGTATAGGGAGAGGCTGCTGGCCACCAAGTGGCACAAGGATGCGCTTGTTCCTGGGAAGAAGAATTAAGGCACTCCCAGTGTCGGCCGGGTCTTCATCAAGTATGATCTGCGCTTGGGACGAAGGGGCGGTAGAGGCGCACAATGGCACTAGGTGCCGCAAGAAACTGTGATTGATTACCTCAACGAAGCTCTGCCAAAAGTACCTCAGAATAAGGCCTGTATATTTCTGATATATTATATATGCTGCTTACTCTCTTCAAATACTATCGATGGTAGACAGCCTACGAGTTTAGATTGACGATGTTGTTCGAAGCCTGTACCCTGTAGACTGTGCTCGATTCGGTTCAAGCAAGGTATTATTGTGTCACGTCGAACGGAAGAAGAATTTGTCATTTGGTAAATTCACAGATTATCATTCTGTTGCACTCGTATCGAGTAGCATACGTCGCTGTAAGACTAGTCCACATCCTCGCGCGCGCTCAGATACATGAGATCCCGTCGCTCTACATGTTTGGGTAGCTACATTATCACTGTCTTGAATATGCTCACTTGGAGCTACCACCCTCGCCATCCTGGCCGCTCTGGCCGCCTTGAATTGAGACGGATCCTCGACGACCACCGCCAAGATCGTAGGTACTTTTGGTGCCCGACATTGAGTTTGTGATTGTGGTTGCTTCGGTGCTTTGTATGTTTCTGGGTTCGGATGGGGATAGCAATGTACAGTGATGCGGTGATGCGGTGATGCGGTGATGCGGTGATGCGGTGATGCGGTGATGCGGTGATGCGGTGATGCGGTGATGCGGTGATGCGGTGTACAGAAGAGATCTTTGGAAGCAAATGGATGTTATATAAGAGATACAACGTAGGATGTGGGCAAGGTGAGCTCACAGTGCGTCGAGCCAGGCAATCGCTCGAGACATCGCCGCATCCAAGCAATTACATTGTACGGCCACTGAGATGCTCGTGTTTTCTCAGTCGCCAGCTTTGGCGCTCAGCGTAACCTGAAGGTTGACAAAGCTTTCGCAAGTTCTAACACTGCTACATAACCTCGTTGACTTTCGCCGTAAATTCTGGAAAGTGCTCTGCTGTGATAGCACATTCGACGTCGCTCATGGGCATGGTGTACGTCTGCAGCTGGCGCGCCGTATGCAATAACAAGCGTTCGTGAAGCGGATCATTTGCCGGAAGCGTGCGAACAAGGTGTGCGTAGTCTGCAAAACCCGTCGCCAAAGCTGGAAAGAACCCTTCGATGAAACTCTGGAGGTGGCCAGCGAACTCGTCCATGTGAAGCGATCGCATAGTTGCATAGCAGTACACTCAATACCACTTGTCGCCGTCGTCGATGGAAGCGTCCTCTGGTACGAACTCGTGCCAAATCTTGCTTTGCAGCGCTTTTGCGAACCAGTCCAAGACAGACATGAGGTATCCCGGCAGGACTGTGCCCATATCGATTGGCAACTGCTCAACATGGGGAAAAGCTTGATAGCCTTACCTGAATACCAACGAAGCAGCGGCGAGCGCGTTTGCTGGAAATTCGATGGTAAAGCAGCGATTGTTGCTCTCGGCTTGCTCCTGGAGCTGGCGCATACGGTCATGGTGAACTATTCCTCGCGCAGCAGCGAATTGGTGGGTATAGTCGAAATCTATAGTACCCGAGTGGGACACGACCAGTAATACGGTGGGGCCGTGAAGCAGTTCCTCGCGAGATTGTTGGGACATGGCGAATCCAAGGTTGAGAGTGGGCTGGATGTATTCGGAATGTACGTCGGTTGCGATATCGGGATCAGGAGGCGTGCAGATGTTGGAAGCGATCATGTGGACTCACGACTGGAGTCGTTTGAGCTATTTGTACTGGTCCGTGCGCATGGGTGAAGTGAATACCCGGTACGCACAATAGGAAAGCGCGCTAGCGTGACCGCCCACCTTGCTCGACAACCTGCGCCAACGAAAAGTCACACTCTCTCAACACCACGACTGGCCTTACCAAACTCCAACGAATTCTTATCGCGGCTAAAGCCAAGATGCCTCCGAGGCGAAATGCTGCCGGCGCACACGCCCGCTTGTTTGGTATTGTGAAAGACATCCAAAAGACCAATGCCCAGATAGACGAAGGGGCGGCGCACGCCAGACAATCAGGTCGACATTCCGCTGTTAGTAGGAGGGAAACGGACCGTCCGCGCGACACTCGCCGTCATCCATCACCGAGGCGAGCACGACCTCACTCGCCCCCATCACGCCCACGCAAACATGAGGCGAGGCCGGACTCCAGGCACCACGGACGCTCAGAGTCGAGCCGCACACCGCGTAATGACACACCATATAAGTCCCCAGCGGTCAGCGAACGCGACACGACACCGCCAAAGCGTAAGCGAGAGCGAGAGGAGAATGGAAAGGCAGACCGTGAGCTGAACAAGAAGCGCTGCACTTCGCCGGCACGTAATGCGCCTACTCCTCTTCCGGCACTGTCAGCAACGGAGGCTCGGTCTGAGAAAGCACAAAGGAAAGAATATAATCCCAAGTCGGCAAAGAGCGACGATCTCACTGCTTCTAGAGTAGCACGTGACCCAAGTTTCACCGACACCAACACCACCGCCACCAAGGATACGGAGCCACCTCACGAGACACCCGTACCCGCATCCGAGCAGCCCAAAAAGGCTGGTGGACGAGATGCTGTGGCGATCATTTCTAGCAAACAATTTGATGCCGCGAAGCAGAAGGTCGCGAAGGTGTCAGGCATGCCTCTCGAGACCACTGACGTCATTGGCGCAAAGATGCCTACCACTAGCACTGCAAAGCCCAAGAAGGGAGATCACGACAAAAGCATCTCTCCGACGGAGCCATGCGTCAAGCAAGGACAAGACAAGACCGACGTCCCCGCAAAGACATCCAGCAAACAACATCAGACTCCTGCCGAACCTATCGCGAAGCCATCCAGCATACATGATGAGGTTATACATGACACTGCAGCGAACGCTCCCACGCCATATGCTCCAACTACGAACGAGGGTGTTGCGAAGGTATCCAACGCGCACGATCAGGCTGTCAACGATCCTCAGGCGAAAGCTTCGGTTACACGCCAACAAGGCGCAGACCAAGATGCTACGAATACATCTAGCTCACTCCCAAGCCCACCTTCCAGCAGGGGCAGCCCTCCGCCCCAGAAGGCCAAGCGGTCGACCTCGGAGGTGCAAGATCACGAGCAGCGCCCGCTCAAGAAGCACAAGCCATTTCGCATGTTACCAGTCATCCGTGAAGAGCTCATGGCTCGCGAGAAGCCCGCGTATAGCTTCAGCCCTACTGTTCCCAACGATGGGGGCTTGCACGCGTACGCGTGCTACGACGACGACAGCGTGCCCGTATTGCAAGCAATGGCCTTCAGGTACACCGACTTGTTGTACAAGCCACCTTTAGAGCTCAAAGTAGAAGCTATTCTACTGCTTGAGCGCGGCATCACCCCTGACAACCTAGGACGCGCTAAGGGCGTGACCAGAAAGGGCCCTGTCAAGGTCATCGAGGACTGTGACCTCTACCTCCGCAAGAGCAAGTTATACATCGCTACCGAGTGTGGCCTACTACTTGTAGCCGACTATCTTAACCTAGCCGGTATCCCTGAGACCACCAAGGTGCGCTTCAACGGCGTGAAGCCCGCATGGATGAAGACTTTCCTGGCTGACCGCCACTTCCGCCGGGTTTGCGAGACTACTCATGACGACGAACCGGAGAAGGTAGTTTGTTACCTGCCCCTTCCTCCCGGCTATATTGGATTGAAGGAGGGCTACTTTGTCGAAGTTTTCGACGTAAAGACCTCAGGGGTCGGCAAGGAGATCAAGATGCTAGGATATGGCCGAAACGTCAAAACTGGGAAGGTCGGATACTTTGACTATGGCGAGCACACGGTAGCTCCTGACGCATCCTACAAGGAGACCTACGTGCACACTGATGATACTGGCCGCGAGGTGCAAGTCAAATGGGACTGCATCTGGGAGCCTGAACAACGACAGAAATTGATCGATGCAGCATGTGCTACACCATCCCCTATCCGGGCGCCTACACCTGTCGTTGCACCGAAGTTGGTGGAGCCGCCAACTCCAGTCCTGGCGTCTACATCAGTAGCGGCGCCTTCACCAGTAACGGCGCCTTCGCTCCCGCCGTCACCACCCACTGTGAGCCAGCCCCAGGTCTCGACCTACGAACGTTGCCTCGAGGATGAGATTGACTATGACGACACACCATTCGACGACTGAAAGTGTCGGGAAGACAGACAGGATACTGTTTACAGCGATTATGTATAACTAGACTAGCGTGTAAGAAAATGATGAAAGCATGCTCGTTCACCATGACCTGAATACCGTCAAGATATATTGAGGTTTACGTTGTCCATCGGAATACTAATATGAACATAGACAAACCCCGACATTGCGGGTTTCGGACGCAGAGCTACGAGAGGAGCAGCGAGCGTTTCCGCCACGAGAACATGGCCTCTACAAGCACTGGAACGAACACAGTCACCGCGACGATCTGTCCAAACGTCCACCGCCCATCCGGAAAGTCCGCACCAGCGACGACGTTGATTTCCTTCTGGACCTGGCGCAAGCAGAAGAAAGCCCAGAACTGTACTGCTAGGAGTCCGAACAGCACCACGCACAGGATGTAGTACAGTCGGGCGCGCCACCTGGAATGTAGCTTCGTGCTGTTGCTGCGCATCCAGGCCAGCCACCGGTTCTGATACCCTTCCAATATCGATGCAAGGATCTTGACGATAACGATAATCGAGACGAGCAGGTAACTCGTAATTCCACACGCTGTCACGAAGCGTTCATTCGCGGGGCTCATCCTCTCTACATTCAGGAAGCACGCGTCTTCGATTTGCATCCAGTCGAATGTCGATATAGCCGACCCTTGCGCGTCACCAATTTTGCTTTCTCCTAATCTGTCATCAGTAACCTGAGTACAAGCTGATTAGATCCAACCTACCAAACGCAGCGCCCATACGCGAGAAGAACGGACAGAACGCCATAGCCCAACAAATCACAAAGAAAAGAAAGCGAAGATCTTGCCGCGCTTCCTTCAACCCTGCGGAGCGTCGAACAAGAGCACTTTTTCCTCGCTCTCCGTCGTCGCCCGCCCCACTTTCGTTTCCAAGATAGATTTGCGGCCTCAACACCAGCGGTAACAGCGGCAATAACGTCAACATCGAAACCAACCACGTGATCTGCATCGTCAACGCACCCATTCCATCCGCACTAATACCAAAGTCCACTCTCGTCAGTGTCGCGATACTAGCAGCTTGAATCGCAAACGTAAAAAACACCGCATTGTCGTAAAAGGCCCTCGATGTATTCGCGACAAGCATCCTGGCCAGCCTCGCCGTTTTCGGGGTCCATCCCTCGACCCAAGTGAAAGCGCATAGTACGAGGATACAAATGCAGCTCTCGAGCAAGTATCCGATCGCCATGCCTATTCCACTGACATCTGGATTCCCAGCGCCCCAGAGCGCGCCGCATATTTCTTTTCTACATTGCGAGATGAGAGTGAGGTTGTTGCTTGTGGTGGTTTGGAGGAGGGTGATGTAGGATTCGAAACTTGTGCGTGAGGTGAGGGTGGTGCAGTTCATGTTGGGTGTGGAGGGTATGGCGGAGTTGTTGTGGGGCGGGTGAGGGGTAGGGGGAGGAATGGAGAAAGTGGCTTTGGAGAGCTGAAGAGAGGAAAGTTCGAGGGCATTAAGACTGTGGTTTTGTGTTGTTTTCATTGGTTTGGAGCTGTAGGCACTCGGCTCTTTGGCCCAGACCGAGACGCCTCATTGCGGCTGAGCGCCCAGCGCGTTCGAGTTCACAACCTGAAAGCTGAGCATTAACACAACTAGGACATCTCACATCGTCAGGTTTCCGTAGGAAACAAGATGTGGTCTTTGATCCTCTTTTCGCTATGCATTCTATGGGGCGTGTTGGCCCTCCCAGTAAGTAAGCCCATGATGATGCTTAACCAACGCAAGGCTGACAGCATAGCTCGAGGAACGACAGCTAGAAACGGCGCAGTCGACCTTTTCACAGCTGAGCACTTCCATTCGGAACGGGACATCCAGTACCACGACGCGAGTGGGTCCTTCTTCGAGGATCGTTACATCTAGTCCTCCGAGGTCGACAGCGTTTGGTGCTGCGCCGTCACCGACCGGAAACCCTGGCGGTGGCAGTAATACTGGTTCAGGACCAGGATTCCCTACAGGTAGAGCTCCTTGCTTTAAGGAGAGTATGACTGAGAAATGACATTGTCGTAGGGACCAAAATCGGGACAGCTGTTGGCGGCGCAATTGGCGGTCTCGTCATCACGACACTGCTTGTATGCTGGTAAGTCATGACGAGCAAGGGACAAGCGCAAGAAACTCATTCGTTTGCACAGGGCCCTGAAAAGAAAGCAGAAAGCAAAAAGAGAAGCTATGGCCGCCGCGCTGCTCAATGGCTCGTCGTCTGAGGATAGTAGTGCAGTGGAAAAGACAGACCCAGCTGCAAGTTCTACGGCGACTGGGCCGAATGAGCCATTGAGTGAGAGATATAGGGCGGCGAAAAGACCGGCATTATTGTAGGATGAGATAAGAAATGGCAAGCTCTTGGAGTACTTGGAATACATGCTGATGAATGCGTCTCGAGCCCATGATCCCATTGTCGTGACATTAGTTCTTCATACTACACGACCCTCATAAGCCTTGCACCTATTCCTCCGGCTGCTCCGGCTCCTCTGGCGCATGCCCTGCCCCCGCGTTTCTCGGTGGGTGATTCCGGTAATGCTCATCACCCCTCATACGATACGTCCCATACTCCAGCCAATCTCGGTTCCTTTGCGCCGTGCAAATCTCGGCTCCCGCATTTCTGCGGTAGTACTTCTTCACCCTGCCCACGTCAAGCGGATACCCAGTTGTCGCTGCTGAGATACCCAATTGTCGCTGCTGCGATACCCAGTTGTCGCTGCTGCGATACCCAGTTGTCGCTGCTGCGGTACTTCCGGTGCGCCGGACGCCAGACCAGTGCCTGATGCTGTGACCCAAGACAGGGAGTTTCGGGGGCAGAACAAACGTGTCTCTGGGGTAGTCTCTGCGGCCGCCCGGGTGTTCTGCAAAGTCGAGGAAGTTGCGCTGCGATGTGCTGAAGTCGAAGGCAAGCGCGGTGTCAGTAAATTGTTTTTCCACTGGTATCTTCGAGAGCCGTTTGGCATCTACAAGGTCTTCCTCAGCAGTCGCGTCTGATGGGCCTGGGTCTTGACGGTCTTGGAGACTGCGGAAAGAGTACGTGCCTACGAGGTGGCTGAGGACGAGGTCGAGGACCGCGACCCCGAGCGAGTGGAAGCGTGCGACGGTCATGTCTAGGACCTCGAGGCGGCATGCATTGAGATTTGTTTCGTACATTTGGCGGACTATGGTGTCGATGAGCGGGCGCTGGATGAAGGAGGGAAGGCCAAGTTGGAGCATGCAATTGTAGAGATGAATCTTTTCGAGTAGGTCTTCGTCTATCATGATGGGCTCGACCTCTGACACTGGATCGTAGCCGGTCTGGTTGCCTTCTTCGTCCTTATGGTAGGGTTTGATGGCATAGGGTTTGTTCGCTTGTTTCCTCCTTGCTTCTCTTGTCTCCTCTAGAATTTTGAAGTGCAGTTCCATACGACGTAGCCATGGCACAACATATCTGCGTATCTCATCGGGACGTATGTACGCCAACTGGTCGTCGATGCGATGTATGTATCGCAAGTTTAGATACACATTTCCGCCGTCTTTTTTCTTTGGGGCATGAACCCAGTCGAAATTACCAGAGCCAGTTTCCCAATGTTTTCGAGGGTAAGCAACCGAGAGATGCAGTACATTGTCGTCGTCATTGTACTGGAAGTACTCATTGGCCAAGGAAGAGCATTTCATAAGTATGGCTCGATCTATGCCGTCCTCCGGAATTCTTTTCAAAGTGTCTGGCACATTGAAGTCCGCTAGGTTTTCCCAGTGCGAGCCGTCGCGACCGTGCCAGTACAATATTCTCCAAGTCTGTCCATCGACCATGATGTACGCCTTAACCCTTTTGTCTTCTGCACCCGGCGTGTGCTTTTTGCATACACTGATCTGGTCTTCATATTGAGTCCTCGTAGCTTCGTTGGCTGCCTCTCTTTCCAAGTAATCCTCATGCGCCTTTACCACCCGTCCATTAGCATGATATAACACCATCTTTTCCCAAATCTAAAGCTTCCTCTTTTCCAAAACAATCGAATTCTGCCTGTCGCGGTGGGATGTATCGTTGCTGCAAAGTCGCGTCACAATGCATGTCTTCGAAGTTCGAGGCTGCCATTGCTCTTTGTTCGGCACGCATAGGCGCGTCGGAATCGGCTACATGCGTGGCATCGCGAAAGACAAAGAAGATGTGTTACACGAGCTATTGTGCTTGCCGTTTCCGGCGGGATTAGCGACATCGAATCTAGCCTGGTTGATGGTGGAAGAGATGGATTGTACGAGGGTCAGGGAAGGTCATCGCGTTTAAGCGAGGCCGGAATAGGTTAGTCGATTCAACACCACCAGCATCATCCAACAACATTTTGGAGCATACATAAGGAAATACTAAAGCGCTCATTAATCAAAAGCAGACAGTGACGGCTACATTTATACTTGATGAGCTATGTCATCGCTTTGGAATTTGACGGCGCACTCCTGGGGCATATTTAGATTTTCGTTCGTACGAGTGAAATTCATGTTTTGAATCACCAAAGTGCGACGTTTAGCCTGTCCAGGAGGTCGTCAAGTCAATCACAGGTAATTTTGTACTGCAGTGCATATGAGGCGATACAGGGTCATCATAGAAGGAAGAGTTGTTATGAGAGAAATAGCATTTGGCTAGAAATTCGCCCAATGGACCTGTGCACCGTGTATATCTCACTAACTTATCTATGTTGCCAAATCATCCCAATTTCTCTCCATATCTCTGAAATCCATCCAGTCACCAATCTCCAATGTCCGCCTGATCTAGATAACAAGACCAGTGCGGGTCTTCTCACCCTTCTTCACCTCGCGGTCGCACGTGCGCAGGCCCTCACCGTTGCCGGCAACCTCGATGTACGCGACGCGAGCTTGGCGGAAACGAAGCTGTTTCTTCTCCTGGGTGAAATCGCGGGAGAGGTGGCCCTGAGCGTTACAGTTGTAACACTTGACGAGAGAGCCCTGGGCTTTCTTCGTCTTCTCGGTCTGCTCGGCCGGGCAGTCGCGGGACATGTGTCCATCCTCGCCACAGTTGTAGCAGATGAACGCTGCCTTGGGCTTCGCGTTGCGGGCAGTCTTTGATGAGGCTGGGGTGCCAGCGGGCTCGGAAACGACAGACTCCTGCTTGGTCTTGATGGGGCAATTACGCGCCTGGTGGCCAGCACCACCGCAGTAGTAGCAGATGGCCTGCTTGTTCGCTGCAGACCTGTTAAGTGGTGCTTTCAAGGTCGACTTTGATCCGTCGAAAGCAGGAGCAGTCTTGAAGTTCTTGGATTTTGACTGTGGCGAGGAGCTTACTGAGTTCAACTTCTTGGGGTTGGGCTCAAGATACTTCGTGGACGCCCCACCGCCCTTGCCAACGTTCGCCAAGTACTCCTTTGACCAAGCAACCTGGCGATTCAGAGTACGCGCGTAGTACTCTTCGCCGACCTCGACACGATGGGCAATCAGCTTCTCCATCGCGGCACCGAGAGCGTCCGAGATTTCCTGGTTGTCGTCTGCGAGCTGCGTGTAGGCCGTATAGTTACATGCCCAAGGGTTGACCATTTCATGCGCAAGCACACCAACAGCGTACTCGAACATGAGTGGAACAAAGGCAGCGAAGGTCTTGAGATCGTCAATGCTCGGCAGAGACGTGTGGTACTTGCCCTTCAAACGCGCAACGACTTTGTCCATGAGAGCCTGGTATTGTAGGAACGCGCTGTGCGTGTACAGGAGCACGAGGTTGTCGAAGGTGAGGGTCTCGAAGGCATCTTCGCCTGCAGCGCCGGCCTCACCGGAACGCATGTACTTGTAGATCCAAGCCAGGGGCTGCTTGGATCCATTGGGGATGCTTAGGGAGGAGGCGCGCTCGTCGACGAGCTTCTTCTTGGCGTACGGGGAGAAGTGCGCGAGTATATCAATTGAAGCGCCCTCGATGCCGATGAACCGGTCGCCTTCAGGACCGATCACGATGCTGACCTTTGGGCCCTTCTTGAGCCTATGAAGAGTTAGTTACATGTAGTCAAGACTATATTGGAGAGTGACCACTTACTGTTCAAGTTGCAGCAGCGTCAGCTGCTGGGACACCTTCTTGATACGCGGGGCTGGGCCGTTGGAAGTCGTAGACGTGGCCATGGTGGCGGACGATGTGGAAGAGGACATGTTGTCAGGGATCTTGGCTGTGGTGGTCGAGGAGAAGGTATGGATAAGGCTGGCTGGAATCGAAGTTGACAGTTGTGGTAAAGAGAGGCTGTGTGGAGGTGTGGTGAGAAGAGAAGGGCAGAGCCTAGGGGAGTGAGTATTATATAGTCAGAGAGAGGCTTGCGGAGGCTTTGCCACAGTGAGTGAGTCTCTCACTAGTAATAATAGACAAAGGGTACCCGCTCGCGGTGAACGAGTAAGAGAAGCCTTGTCGCGAGGGTGACTCGGTGCTGTGACTCGACGCGGATGGGATGAAGGAGAGCCATGGCCGTAATTGTGCGGTGACGTTGTACTTATACAATTGCCTCGGTGTGTCGTGATGTTGCTTTCACTCGCCAGCTGACTCGGTAGCAAACGAGATGCACGTTGTGGATCGATGATGACAAGCACCTGGGCAAGCAGGGCGTCACGTGCGCTTGCTACTCGTCGAGGAAGTTGCGAACATCACTGCGGCGCGCAAATAGCCACACAATTCATCCCCACCGTCGGAAACTCTACCAGCAGTCATGCCCGAGTACCGCAGCATTGATTTCAAGCTTTACTCGCAGTTCGGCGCCGAGAAGATACCCGAACTTGAACCTCTGTCGCAGGAGCACTACACCTCACGCGGCATCGTGCGCACAGTACCAAAACTCGTCGATGAAGCGACCTCGACACGCAGCGTCTACGTTCCGGTTCTGCCCGGCAGCGTCTTCTGGATCAGCTATGCCGTCTCGCCGCCTGTGCCTGCTGGTCACTACTTTCTCTTCAAGCTGTACATCAATGGCACGCATGTGGTGAGCTGGTCAACCGGCAAGGAGGACGAATGGAAGGGACGGACGATGTTCGGACTATACGAGAGAGCGGAAGACGAGGACGGGAAGAGGAGGGTCGAGAAGAGGGTGCTGAGCTTCACGGCGCCAGGCAAGAAGGGCGAGTGGGATGACGTGAAAGACCCATTCAACGACAAGATGCGCATGGAGATCAAGGTGTATCGCGCACACGGGAGGGCCAGAATCGAGAGGGAAATGGAGGAGTACAGCAAGACCAAGCATGGGCAAGACGGGAAGGGAATACAGTGAGCGCGACATATGCGACAAGAGAAAGCACCTACTAACAGCAGCAGCCTCGTCAACGCAGGGCGCGCCAGCTCCGAGCACCCCAAGCGCTTCTACAAGTTCGCGCTCATCGACCCCATCGACCAACCCTTTGCGACGTTCCGATACTACTACCGCACGTGGGAGCAGCTGGAGGACATGGGCATACTGGAGCAGCACTGGCGCAGAATGGTTGAGGAAAACGACATACCCGTCATCGAGCCGTGTGTAGACGGGGCGCGCGACGAAGGGAGCAGTCGCGCTTCTGAAAAGGGCGCGGACGACGTTTTCTACGAGTGCACCGATGGCGCTGCTGATGCGAGAAGTCACACTACACACTCCTCGACAGACAGCCAGCGCAAGAGCCCCATCACACGCACTTCCTGGCGCACTTCCGCCCAGACGAAGCGGCCATCAAGCACAGAAACACCACAGAATTCACCCACCGCATCAGAGAATCCTCACGGCTACGTGCCCCGTGGTGCTCCAGGCGCGCACCGAGAAGCACAGTGCATGCCACAGCAGCGCAACAACATCACACGCACACCACCGCAGAGCTACCGCCTCTCCATGCCACCATCCATCACTTTGCTTCCTCCAGATGACGCCTCCAGGCCGCTACCCAGGCTTCCACAGAAGTCGGATTCTCAGTCCTCGATCGCATATCGTCCGCATCCGGCATACCCAGTGGAAGAGTGGCGCAAGCGCACGCCAAGCCCTGTCAAGTCGATGCGTGAAGACCTGAGCACGCCGCCGCTGGAGAAGCGTAAAGGAGGTAGGGCGTCGTCGCTGTTGAGTGCTATTTCGTCGACGTGGAAGCGTCGTGGGACGCCGAGCTCAGAACGCAAAGGCGACGTGGGAGGACGGAGTGGCGCGCGGAGTGCTTCTGGGTGAACATTATGAAGGAAAGGACGAACATTGGCGTATGTTGTATCAGATGGAAACATCCAGGTGATGGATTCAGGTGTCTTGGAAGATGCAGTCGTGAAGTTTGGCGCGCCCATCTGAAGCGCGATTGGAAGCACGCGCCGCCGGGCTGCAAGGCACATGGCCATGATTGGCGCTACCAACCCCGCAACCGCAGCTGCAGCTTCCCCAGCTCGAGCTACCCCAACCAGATGACAGCTCCACTTCACGTACATGACACGACCCATAGCTTCTTGTACTTATATTGAGCATCCCAATCTTTCTGAATTGCTGTTCATACACTTCACGCGTCATCGACTGCTGCCATGCGTTCCCTGAGCTTGACCGCCGCAGCGCTGCTGGCAAGCGTTGCTGGTGCTTCTTCTCTTACACCTCCGGTTCTTCCGTTGATTGTGCGGAATCCGTATCTAAGTACATGGCTGCAGAATGCGAGGGAAGAGCCGTGGAGTAAGTGGCCCATGTTCTGGACGGGTGGTGAGGTACGATCTACACGTGCAGTTGCGCCGCTCAAGAGGCAGCATTGGCTCACCATGGAATTCACAGGTCGGCTTCGGCGTGCTTGCATCGCTACCAGAAACGAAAGAAGTATTTCCATTGCTTGGCCGGCCACATGATTCGCTCGACACCAAGAGCAAAGAGTGAGCCGAATGAACCACGACCACTGACAGCACTGACGTTGTGACCAGCTACACCGTCGCATACCCATCCTACAAAGGCGCAAAGTACGATGCCTCGACGACGAACCTCACATATGTCCTCTCCGCACCGAAGAAGCAGATCATGGCCAAAGACGTCGAGATCACTCTGTCCTTTCTCTCGCCCATCACACCCACATCCACTCTCCGCCAGGCGATACCCGCATCGTACCTGACCGTATACGTAGAAGGAGGGCTAGATGTCAACATCTACGTCGACGTCAATGGACAATGGGTCAGCGGCAAGAGGGAGAGTGTCATAGAATGGGGCTTGGCCGAAAAACGGGGATCCTCCGAAGGTCTGAAGACGTGGATGGTCAACCGCCAGGTCCAGCAGCTCTTTACTGAAAATGATGACCAGGCCGAGTGGGGTCAGCTGCACTTCACTGGCCCTGGAGGTGCTGATCATGAAGCTGGCACTTCTTCTGAGCTGCGGCAGAGATTCGCAATGACCGGCAAATTGAACAACACCATGGACGATAAGTTTCGCGCGATCATGGACGGGGAGCCGGTGTTTGCGTTCGCGAAGTCGTTCAACTTGAGCACATCGTCGTCTACGTCCTCGAGCTCGAGCAGCAGCGTGTTGTTCACCATTGCGCATATTCAGGACCCGGTAACGCAGTTCGCATCTGCGCGTGGTCTTACGTTCATGAAGCCGCTCTGGAAGTCATGGTTCCCGGAGGACGAAAAGCTTATCCAATTCCATTACAACGACTTTGATAAAGCAAGCGAGCTGGCAGGCAACTACTCCGAACAACTTCGTGCCGATGCGTACCAGTCTGGCTCTGACAGCTACGTCGACATTGTTGCGTTATCTGCACGACAAGCAATGGGCGCAACGAGTTTCTCCGGCACGCCAGAAAACCCGCTACTATTCTTAAAGGAGATCTCGTCGAATGGCAACTCGCAGACGGTGGACGTCATCTTCCCAGCTTTCCCATTCTTCTTGTACACGCAGCCCAAGTGGCTTGCATATTTGCTCGAGCCACTCCTCGAGCACCAGTTGAGCGGCCAGTACCCTAACAAGTACTCAATGCACGATCTTGGCGCCCATTTCCCGAATCTCACCGGACATGCTGATGGAAGAGACGAGTACATGCCTGTCGAGGAGTGTGGCGATATGCTCATCATGGGTCTGGCTCTGGTCAACTCACTGACCTATGGTGCCGATGAAGAAGCGCAGTCTATTTGGTCGACTGTCGGTGTTGCATCCGACGATATTGATGACACAGAAAACGCTTTTGCTCTGCGGACACATGAGGAGCTCGACTACCTTGACGATACCTGGGGTGGAGGTGCCAAGGGTATCAAGCAGGCAAAGAAGTGGCTCGACGGCAGCTACGACCTCTGGAAGCAGTGGACTGGTTACCTCGTTGAGGATGCTCTCGAGCCCCACAATCAGCGTAAGTCAAGATCACTCTCGCCGGCATTGTCTAGCTAATTCCCTCAGTATGCACCGACGACTTCGCCGGCTGGCTCCCCCTCCAAACCAACCTCGCGCTCAAAGGCATAATCGGCATCAAAGCCTTCAGCGAGATCGCCGACCTCCTCGAGCACTCCAGCGACGCCAAACACTACCGCAACATCTCCGAGACCTACATCAAGAAGTGGGAAGAACTCGGCATGTCGCGCGACAACACGCACGCCAAACTCGCATACGACTGGTACGGCAGCTGGACTACGCTGTACTCGCTCTACGCCGACGCCGTGCTGTGCTTCCACCCATCACTCACAAACTCATCATCTTCCGGATCAACAATTGGGGAAGTCGCCGGCAACACCGCAAACGCTCAACACCCAATCGCAAAGCGCACATCAACCGGCCGCACCCCCATAACATCCGACTTCATCCCCTCGCACATCTACACCAAGCAATCCACCTGGTACGCCAGCGTCATGCAAAAATACGGCCTGCCCCTTGACAGTCGTCACCTGTACACAAAGTCCGACTGGGAATTCGAAGCCGCAGCCGTGGCGTCCAAGAAAGTGCGCTCCGAGATCCTGGACCGTGTGGCGGTGTGGCTTAATGAGACGGTAACCGATAAACCGTTTACGGATCTGTATGTTACGGAGGGCGATGGCGGGTTTCCCGGGCCGTACTTCTTTGCGAGGCCGGTTGTGGGCGGGCATTTTGCGTTTTTGACGTTGGAGCGGGCGTGTGGTGGGGGAATGAGGGGGTTTGAGGGATTGTGAGTGAGGGGGTGGGTTTGGGTGTGTAGGGGAATGGAATGGGATGGAATGAAATGAAATTTGATATGCACATCATGAAGGCTTGGACTTCTTGTTGTGCTGCTAATACCCCATAGCGGCGAGACACATTCTCCATTACCAACTACACACCCCCAGCCCAGCACATCAGCCATAATGCGTCTCATTAGGAAACACCTCCTCGTTCTTTTCCTTCTTCGGTTTCTTACCCCTAGTCACAATTCCATCCAGCGTGCCCTGACTCGCTTCCCTTTTATGTCCTATCTTCGCTTTCCCCTGACCCGTTGCTTTCTTCTCACTCTCCCTTGCGACTTTCTTCGCTTTCTTTGGGCTAGGCGGCGCAGGAACATCATGGTCCTCCCCACCACTCGCGTCTTCGTGCTCGACCATTGCGCCAGGCGGACCATTCCCACCCGTTGTTGGACCCTCAGCCGCGTCGTCGAATAACGTGCGCCATGTCCCGTCTAGGACCTTGGGATCGTTGCCGTATAGCCCGACGTGGTACGCATTCTTCATCCCCTTGAGACAAATATCGCGGCGTGTAGGAAAGTCAAACATCGGCTTAGGATACCTCTTCAACCCCCCCTCCCCATCCACCCCCTCACTCCCATCCCCCTCCACCCTACACCCCCACCTCCTCTGATCCCCCACCCCCGCCCTCCACGGCTCAAACACATACTTCCCCTCGTACCTCTCCAACTCAGGCACATACCTCTTCACAAACGCCCCCTCCTTATCCCACTTCTGCGGAAACGCCACAGGACTATACACACGATAAAACTGCGCAAAGAACGCCGTGCACGATAACCACTGCCAGTTCCCGATATTACACGCCGCTTCGTGGTCAATCAGCCACTCCTCGAAGACCTCGGCGCCGCGCTCCCAGTCGATGTAGCACCCGCCGCGCGTTAAAAAGCATGCGACGGCGTGCCGGCCGAGATGGTGTATCCAGCCTTCGGTGCGTAATTGGCGCATTAGCGCGTCTATCCAGGGGAATCCCGTGCGGCCGTATTTCCAGCGCTGGAACCATTCTTCGGCTTGTGCGTTGTCGATTTGGTAGGACCCTGTGACGAGCTGTGTCGCGGGGTCGATTGTGCTGGGGAGATGCCAGGGGATGAAGCGGCAGGTGGGGTTGTTGAATGTTTGTCCAAAGGGGAAAGACAGCGCGGCTTGGGCGCCGAAGTACATGTCTCTAAACAACAACTGCCCGGTAAGACTTGTGGGTGGCTGTGAGGCTTTGCCTTTGAAATTGGATACGATGTCTTGCGCGCCCCAGTAGAATTCTCGCACGCTGAGGGAGCCGAAGTGCAGGTGCGGGGAGAGGAGGGTGGTGGACTGCGGTGAGAATGCTGTGGGTGCTGTTTTGGGCTTTTCGAAGGTTGCGGTGTAGGACTCGTTGGCGAGGATGGAGGCGAGGGTTTGGAGGGCGAGGGTTTCGCCGCCGCAGTGGGGGGTTGTGGCGGGTTGGAGGCCGAGTTCGCGCATGGTGGGGACGGCGAAGTCGTTGTTTGGGCCGGTGAGGGCGGAGTAGCTGGCTTCTTTGCCGTCTCGTTGGGTGGCGTTGATGTCGGGGTCTTGTGGTGGTTTTTCTTGGGAGAATGGTAGGTCTGTGTTGCCTGGGTCTGGAAGCTTGGTGGGCGCTGGGATGGGGCGCGGGATGGCGCCGGTTTTCTTTCCTGCGGCTTGGACTTGGCTGATGCTCATTGTGGGTTTGCCGTGGTTGTGCTTGATCAACTCGTCGGGGTCGTAGAGTGTTCTGCCCACTTTCATGACGACCTCGACTCCTGCGCTCTTGGCGATCTTCATGACTTCTTCATCTCTTTGTCTCGCGTACGCATCGGTGTCTTTCTCGAAGACGAGATGCGTGATCTTCCAGGCCTTGAAGAGTTTGGGGAATAGTGTTTGTGGCGCTTCCCGAAGGAGGAATAGCTTTGACTTCGGATTGATTTTGGTGATGGATTTGGACAGATCATTTTGGCAGTCAAGTAGGTATTGCCATCGATTTGGTCCAACGCGTGCGCGGTATACATAATGCGGATCCCAGGTCCATATTGGGTAGAGACATTCCGGCTTCAGGTCCAGAGCGGCTTTAAGTGCTGGAGAGTCGTGTAGGCGAAGATCGGTGCGGAACCAGTAGATGACTCGTGGTTTTGCCATTGACGCCGAGTCCTAGCGAGGTGAAAATTGGTGTGTCGAGCCTTGGGGAGTATTGCGTGGGACGTTAGACTTGTACCCCAGAGAAAGGAATGTCGTCTCCTCCAGACCTGTGGCCTGGTACCTATGCATGCTGTCATAGATCTCCCCTAGCGCCCTCGCTTATCTGCGATCGAGTAGCGGCCGCTGCAGCTAGTCTAGCCCCATCTTTCACGAGGCCTCCATCCGCCCACTCTTAACGTGAAGCTACGTAAAGCTCCCTTCCACACCCCTCCCATCCAACTCAACCGCGTGCTCCCTTCGCCTCCTCTCCGCCTGCTCATCCACCTCGAGCTCAACGTACATGGTAACGGTGTCGCCCGGTGCTTCCGCAAAGCGCGTCTTGATATCGTGAGGGAGGAATTGTTCGAGGTCGTTTGGACGGCGGTGGTGGACGCATGTTAGGACAAGGGCGATGCAGGGGACTAGGACGCAGATGACGGGAATGGTAGATGCGAGGAGTGTTGTTTGGATGTCCATGTCCATGGTGAGAGGTGGGGAAGTAGGTGGAGACTGTGGTGAGTAGAAATTTACTGGGCGACAATATGTTTATAAATTATTGGTCATGGAGTAT
>Ga0265780_10001987_pt1 | contig 28305 bp, 37 predicted proteins | sample P1T30metagenome_FD_192432 | JGI IMG/M metagenome (GOLD analysis project Ga0265780, IMG submission 192432) | Plant litter microbial communities from East Loma Ridge, Irvine, California - P1 T30 | ecosystem: Environmental > Terrestrial > Plant litter > Unclassified | place: USA: California...
ATTATATTGCGTCAATGCTGTTGATGTGATTTCGACTGCTCGAGTTTGCATTTCCTCAGACACTATCATCAGATATCCTGTATTGTAGAAATAGAGGTGAATGGTTTGAAAGGATGAAACCTGAAGGTATTGGGACGAGGATGGACTAGGGGAGCAGGGGGAACGTACTATCGACATTCTTGATGATTGCTTTCAAATCCCTTCCCTCAATCTCATTCTTGAGATTTCCATCTTCAGTAGCTGTGCTCATCCTTGTTTGGCGTTTAATTTCTAATGATATATAGATGTCTAAGCAGAGTGCAATAGAAGATTGCTAGAATAATGTCCAAGCGCGTCCATATGTTACCCTGAAGGTGGAGGATATGGAGTCTCCATTGATTTCGTCATCCTACCTAATTGCTGCACTAAACCGTGTCTACAGTTTACATCAATATACTCTATAATAGAGGGACCAGAGATTTCAAGGATGACAGCAAGGATGCCACCAATCGAGAAGACAGAGTATCCAGCTCTAGATATGGGACATTCATTCTCCCGGACGGAGATTTCGATAGTAGGCTTGGAACTTCAGGTATATGGTTTGGAAGAGATCAAGGGGAGTAACAAACCGATTGTTGGCTTGGTGCGTCCATCGCTCCTCTTTTCCATCTCAGTCTCATCGTGCTTGTCTGATTGACACATTGAGAGGCCCCGCTGATACCAGATCGCAACACATGGCCGGCTGGGTTCAGCGGAAAACATGGCCCCCTTTGCATCGGGTATTCTAGGTCACGTAGGAAGTCTTTGGGGCGAGACAGAACGTGACTTGATAGTCATCACCCTCGTGAGTCGATTTGCTCTACCAAATGAAGCAAAAGCCAGAAAAAGGTATTGATGGTAGGACCAAAGAAACCATGGTACACTCTTAAAAGACAAAACTGGGAACCTATCATTTGATAAGAATCCACGCCATCTGTATGTCACTTGTTAGATAGTAAGCTGATAGGAGGTACGATATGGCAGCTATCATCGGTATGTCTTCCCATCCCGCACGCCTCGAGTAGAGCGGGGAACAGCGAGAAGAGAGCTGATGCATAGTTGGAGGATGTCAGGACGCTTCACTAATTATCGATTTCATCGGAGCATACTTATTCCCCAATGGCGAGAGGAACATTCAAGAATTCGCAGCTACCGGTATCTCTCTAGGAGGTAAGTCCTTATACCTCAAAATACTTTGAATATGGACAAAGAATTGATTGATAGGACATGTAACTTGGCGTTTACTCCAGACTGGTAAATATCCCTCCTCACCCCATTCGCAAGCTAATGATAGAACCCCGTATACAAACAGCAGTACCAATTATAGGTCTTCCATTCCCGACATTCGAAAAGTACCTCAAAGCCCGAGCGAATGGGTTAGGTATGGACTGGGGCGCACCTTTGATTCCACCATCTATGGTCCCATTCTTCGAGTCATCGAGAGCCGAGAGCCGTGGGAAATTTGGTGAAAAGAGGATCTTGACCATTCATGGAGGGGATGATCGATTGGTACCGTATGATCAGGGCGAGGAAGATATTCAGAGGATTCAGAAAGAAGTGGAGGAGGGAGATGGGGTGATGAAAGTTCAGGTGATGCCAGGATTGGGGCATGTGGTTACGGTTGATATGGTCAAGATGACTGCCGAGTGGATTTGGAAGTACTGCCTCACCAAAAGGGCATAGTGCTCCAGCGAGTAGAGGATGTTTGGCGATCGGAGTTCAAGGTAGCAGTGGCCAGTAGAGAGGACTTGCTGTTGGTGCCCGCCGGTGCAGAGGTATAATGCACTGCACCAGACCCATGCTATGGAAATATGAAGTATGACTATGAATTAAATGCTAAGAGAAAGTATTTCATCCCGATCAACGAGACTAAGTTGGATGAATGGCGAAAAGAAACAATGTACGTGGATATATGTCGTAAAGCAGGCGGTAGGAGAAGAGGATAAGGGTAATGTATCTTGTCCAAACACCAACGAGACGCCGGGTCCGACTTGACTTATCGCCTAGACCGATTTTTGAGCTGCTTGAACGACCAGAAGTTTCTTTCTGCTCATTAGCAGAGAACACTTGGTGTTGTGTCGGGAATATACTGAAGTTCATCAAGAGCTTGAGGGCCATTGACGTGCGAGGCGTTTAGACCGAGAGGTTGGGTTTTAGGGATGAGTCGTCGGAATAGGAGAATGTGCTATTCGTCAGCTACTGGCGCAAGCCGATGGTCGGCGAGGTCATTGACGTACGGGCTCCTAGATCGTTAGCTTGTCCAATGGACTGGTATGGAACCTACAGGATTATGGCGCATAAAACATTCCCATCTACCTATCAGCTCTCGTTCGTCTTGGCGGGAGATAGTGGACATACCCCAGGGACTGCCTTACTCCTAGACCCCTCCAGGTGTTTTCATCGAGTAGACCAGGTGGAGTGAATCGGACCATTGGCTTTGGGAGCTGCCTATCAGTGACCGTTTATATGGAGTTGACTGATGACATTGACGAAAGGTGAGTTATCGGTTGCAAATGTTGTTTGCGACTTACGTGAACGTGCCTACTTGTCAGCTCAAGCGTTGAGAATCAAGCGTTGGCATACCGATACTCGTATAGATCACCTTCGCCTACTGATCAGTACGCGCTCAAATGTGTAGGGGTCGGACGTACAAGAGTACCTAGGACTGTAGGTGATCTTTTCAGAGTATATCTTCAACGCCTTTTCCTTTTCATCTTCAGTATAAGGCCTAAGCTTGTATGACGACATTTTATTGGATACGTGTGGGTGTATGTATAGGATACGGAGTAATGTGAATAGGATACAGAGGATTTGAGGTGAATTGACAAGGACGTATGTATAAGAGGATTAAGTAGGATGAGAAGAGAAGAGACAAAGAGACGCGTTGTTTGTATATGTAGAGCCATCAGGGTTAGGGTTGAGTGAATCTGTTAGTAGTTGTAGGCTGTAGTTGAGAGAGTGTAGCGGAACAACGTTGAAGTATGGAAAGGTGATCGGGTGTCGGGCGGAGCTATGATGCCCGTCTGATCAACCTTTTCCAATTTGTGATCCCTCAACCAATCGCTGGCAGATCTCATCCCTTCCCCGAGATATTGAACAGGTTGTTCAATTGTGAGAGCTGATGAGTGGCTGTTTATTGTTCTGCTGGGTTGGATTGTACATGATGTTGTCAATAGATTTGTTGATTAACGAGAACAGAGGCTTAACCATTACCCGTAATCTGAAAGCGGAATCAAATATGGTGCAACTCCTCCTTCTGTATCCTGTCCGCTTTCACAGTCAATACCCTCTATTTGTCGGAAACGACTCAGCTTATACGCGATAAGCGGGTCGAAGGGGAGAAGATATCCCATGTAACCATAAATGGCTTCATCGCGGCAGGACTCCCATGAGGCGAGGCAGCTAGGTGCCGGCGATCAGCTTGAAATAGCTCGTGAATGGGAATAGACGTTTCAAAGGCAGTGAATAGAAGATCGAGGGTGGTTCGAAGCATACACTGGAATCAAGTGTACGTGATGTCGATTGTCGCCCCGATAGTCAAAGGATTGAAGCGCTTCAACCTTGATTACGACCGACGCGACTAGGTAACATTTCAGATCTCCTGTCAAATTCTATTCTACTAGTCGGAAACTGGATCGCGTTGAGTCAAGTACCACGGGATGGGAACCATCACACATGTCGGATACTACTGCTGCGGATGAAAGGAAGATGACCAAGCATTACCCCAAGAGTGAAACGTGTGTGCTTACCCCTTTATTCTGTGTACTCCCCTTTTCTCACGCCGAATCCCACGCTTTGACCCTCCCTTGTAACCCCGTCGTATGTTGTTTGAACCATTCCTACGTGTCGCTCTTTCAACCTCAGACAGCTATATATAATAACAATACTACATCAAGATACTACTCACTACAGTCATTCCTTTTCCATTCTTTTCTCCACCAACTATCCTAAAGCAGAGTGTCTCTCCTGCACCTGCGATCATCACGCCCGCACGGCCTCTTCACTCTTTCATCTTCTTTACGCGTCTAGACAACTGGCTGGTCCAGTCACGAACACGTCACGAACAAATCACGAGCGACAATCACGATGAAATTCACTTTACTCCTCGGCGCTGTCGCGCAACTCGTTGCCCTCACCACTACTCTCGCTGGAGAAGATTTCTTCGTCATGAGCCAATGTACTTCTATCGCTGTTGCTCGAATCGATCCTATTGTTAATCCTGGTAAAGTGGCTAAACACGTACATAATGTCTGTGGAGGATCTGGATTTGGTCGTGAGTTCACTAGTCCATCGCATCATGCCATGGCTGACATTGCCTTCTCTCATCAATATCATCGATGATCCATTCAATCCCTTTACACCCCTGCCAATCTTTCAATCGTCCCTACCTTCCATTTTCCTGACCATCACTCAATACCCTTCCACTTTAATCATCGCCCACAGCCGACCTGACCAGTCCCGCTGATCAGATCGGAGCATCATGCTCCTCAGCCGAGGTTGGAGACGACAAGTCTAATTACTGGGCTCCGTGAGTTCTCTTTTCCACCCTGCTGATAATGGCTGAGGTCAGCCAACTCTACTGGCAATTCCCCAACGGTACCTATCAACCCATGATCGGACATCAAAGAATCTACTATTTCATGAAAGGTGACGAAGTCAAGCCATTCCCACCAGGTCTTCATATGGTCACTGGCGATCCCGATAGAGATCCAAGCAGTAAGAAAGCATTCGGTGTCAAGATCTCTTGTGATGGAGGAGAAAGGACTGGTGAACTTCCTCAAGGGAAGAAATGTGGTGGTATCTCTTTGGGCATATTTTTCCCAAGTTGCGGATTAGCAGATGGATCCATTTCGTCTGATGACCACTTGTAAGCTGCCGAGTTCAGTTTGTCTCGGAGCTGATCGATAGTTCGCACATGGCTTGGCCTCTCAAACAACTTGGAGGAGGTTCGCTACCATTCGATGATGCTAATTACGACAAATGTCCTCCTTCGTAAGTCATTTCCCCAAGTTCTTGGGCGATGCTAACCTTCAGCCACCCAATCAAGTACCCTACTATATTCTACGAGGTAAGCTGATACTGATGCTCGTTGATCAAGCTGACACGTAGACCAACTACTACCCTACCGGAGGGCAAGTATGGGAGGAAGGAACCAAATACGTTTTGTCCAATGGAGATGAATGGGGACCTTCCTACCACGCTGATTTCCACGCTGGCGTGAGTCCGTCTCAGTACACCAGGTCAGAGCTGATAGATAGTGGGTACCATCAACACTGGCAAACACAATCAAGCAGTGTGGTGGATTCGGGCAAGGACCAGGAGATAATCTAGACGCTTGCGCACCCCTTGCTCCTAGTGTAAGCACCTCAAAGTCTCGAGAATGTCGATATGAGGGCAAGATCCCTAACGAGTGAGTTTCTAGATACGTACTTTGTTAGATATCGCTGATAACAGGGACGTTGGGTTTGCTCGACCAATCGCTTCTCTGCCTGGATGTAATCCCGCTTGGCCCAAGAGTGTAGAGAGCAAACCAGGATGCGCAAACCCTCCCGCCGAGCCAGAATTCGTTTACCCAAATGTATACTTTGCTGATTTACTCGTAAGCCTTCCACGACCCTCAATATTGGCGCTAGGAAGCTGACGCACAGGAACGAAGCCACATCCCAATTGTCTTTACGGGAATGAATTCGACAGTCGACGCCGAGACGCTCAAACACACTTTTGCTCCTTCTATTGGAGACCCATCTCAATCATTCCTCGTCCCATGGGGAACGGATGGATCCAATCAAGATAAATTGAGGGTATCAACCGTACAGGACTTGTTACTAGGTGGTGGAGGTGATCAGGGTTGTACGTCTCCTTCACTGGTGGGATCGAGCTGATTAATAGCTGCACCAGTCGAAGCTGCATCCGAAGCTGTATCCAGTGCGGCCTCTTCCGCTGCTAGCTCATCAGCGTCGCCCTCTGCTCAAGTATCGTCCGCTCCCGCAAGTGTAGCTCTATCTTCGCAGTCAGCCTCGCCATCGACCTCCATGCCCGAAGCCGTCATTTCTGCCGCGTCCTCAGCAGCTTCATCCGCCCTCGCTGCACCCTCCGCCTCTTCTGTTGAGGTAGTAACGTCCGCCTCCCAGCCAGCTGTCTCCAATGCTGCTGCAGCTCCTGTCGTAGTTTCGTCCGAAGCGACCTCATCCCACCAAGTCACTACTACCCCTGTCGCATCTCCTTCCACCATCCCAGCGTCTACCGAAGCCGAGATCGAGGCTGGATCATCTACCTCTGAGTCTGCCAGCTCTATGGTAGTCCCCACCGTCGCTACGATGCAGACCGCAGGGCTCGCAGCCTCACCAGAAGGAAAGACTTGTCGGTATGTTCCCCTCCGCTCTCCTATCTTATGTCAGCTGATAAGCATAGAAGGAAAGGCCACAGGGTCCACCACACCAGGACAGCTGGGCATGTCAGTAGAAGATCTCGACGAGCTGCTTTCCGATTGTAGGACTCTTCATCTGCCTTGGCTTTGATAGCTAGGCTTTGAGGCTGTCGGTTTGGGATTCCCATTTTCTGTTACACATTCTACATCGACCTCACTTTGTTTTGGTGTTTATATTTAGGTTGGGGCTCTGGTAGTCATGCATCCTGTTTACAATCTCGTTGATGGACAATGTCAGATAGCTTCGATGAGTACTGCTGGATGCGAAACTCAGGCGGTCGTCATGACATTCATACGGATACTAGGTCAAAGAATATCATATTACACAGGCATCAACGCCTTCATCGCTCTCACGCTGCCAAAGGCCTGACCAGCAGGGGCATCTGCAATCCCGCCTCTTGCTCAGTCTTGACCCTAGGTCTCATGACCACGCTACCATATTAGCTAAAACTTCACTCGAGTTGAACATGACTTACTTGGCCTTCTTTTCAATCTCGGGTTTACTGGCCAACTCCTCAAACTTGAAATTCCTAATCAAGACAAATAAGATTGCTCTGATTTCCGCTAGAGCGAATCGGTAACCAATACAATTCCTTGTCCCTCCTAGGAAAGTAAGGAGATTGCCCCAAATACCTGGCATTTGCTTCGTCTTTTCGATACCGGCAGAGAAGTATCGTTCGGGATTGTATATCTCGGCATCTGAGCCCCAGATTGCAGGTGACTGATTTACTGCCAAGATCGCTGCATGTCAGCTCCGAGTGTTGGGACGGGGATGGGGGCATACGAATGAACAATTGAGTTCCTTTGTTTAGTTTGATTGAATCGATCATCTTTCCATCCTTACCCTCAATTGGGGTTCCAAGGGGAATGACGACGGCTTCGTTTGCTTTTCGAATAGTATTAGGTGCGGGTGACCATAAACGTAGTACTTCTCGAATGACAGCGTCGAGGTAAGGTAGAGCAGCCAGATCTTCCCTTTCTCATCAGCTCCGTTCACTTCTCAGAGGGGGCGACTTACATGCTTGGTCGTTCATCTTCGACAGCCATAAGCTCTTCTCGGAGTTTATCCTGTGACGCTGGATTCTGAGCCAGAGCGTACAGAGTCCAAGTCAGGGCGGTGGAGGAAGTTTCGTTTCCAGCCAACATCTATTATCAGCCCCATCTGACGGTCAATGAGACGAGACTGACGAAGGTAGTAATCTGGGCCATAACCTCGTCGTCACTCATTCGCTGGTCGGCTCGAAGGTCGGTCGCCATATTAGCTCGGACTAGTATAAGCTCATATCGAGTCGCTCAGAAGGGACGTACTGAGGATGGAGAGCAGATCTTTCCCGATATCATCTGCTTTCTCTAAGCCGTCAGAGTGAGCAGTCTGAATCGCGTGTTTCTTTTCGTTGATCAATCGCTAAAATGTCAGCCAGCATTCTACGCCCATGTGAAAAAGATAGACTGACTCGACCAATCTTCTCTGTGACCGTTCGGCTTTCTATGATCTTCCTGGTTCTCTTTGATGGCTGATAATCAGCCGACATCTCCCGAGACCATTGAACTAGCTCACCAGATATCTGAGGGGCTTGATGAATGCCTGGGCGATTGCGAACGTATCAATTGACTGAGTAGCCTGAAACATACTCCTATAAGCCTCTGCCAATTCATTTGGGCCCTCAGTCAACGACATTGACCTGAAATCGTAATTGAATCCAGCAAGTCCAATAACATCCAAAGTCGCCTGAGCGAGGTATCGCATGACATCAATCTTCCTGGCTCCGGGGACGACATCACCCTTGACAGCGGGGGTAGGCGAAGTTTCGATAGATGTATCGTTAATTAAAGTGATCAAAGTATCCTTGAGTTCGTACGCTTTATCGAAGAACATCGGGACCATCTCCCTAACTGCCGCCTGGGAGAATGAGGGGTTCAAGATCTTTCGCTGTCGCCTATGGTCTGCTCCTTCGGCAATCAAGACTCCGTTCCCAAGGAATTGCTCCATTTGCTGACGAGTAAGTTCCGGTTTGGGGAAAGTGTCGGGGTGATTTAAAATATAAGAAAGAGCGACGGGATCGGCGGTGAAGAATCGCCAACCACCTCCTAGGATTCGGTATCGAAAGGTATGACCGTATTGCTTGATCCATTTCATGTGAAGCTCGAGAGGACCGGCATTGATGATGGCTCTTAGGGATCCCCAAAGGAAGTCGTCGGGCACGGGACCTGTAAATTAGCGTCATCTTTATCAACTGCATGTGGAATGACTGACCTTTGATCTGGCCGAACGTAAGTGCACTCTCCATATAAGGCCATCGATATAATATCACAGCGACCAAGAGTCCCAGCCCGGTCAGGGTAGAGTATAAAGCGTAGCTAGCGGTCGAGAGATCATTCAAGCCGTCCAGGCCCGGTACTCGGGATAAGACGTGGAGTCCTAGTCCTCCTGCTAAGGTAGACAATAGGACTGATCCACCATAAATGACACCTTCGATCGTAGAGACCATAGTGTTGGAAGAATGATAGCAGGTGTAATGAAGATGAGCTGACGAGTCTAAGAAGGCTGTTCTGACCAATACGTAGCCGGTCATTTCAACCGGCCACCAAAGGGCATAACACGTGATATGACCGAAGTTTGCATTCTCTAGTGGTACAGCATAGACAACACTACATACACAATGACTTTCACGATGCTGGCACCTGAGAACTAGGTTGTGGACCAGTTGAGCTCTGAACTGAGCCATCGTTCGGACTGTAACCCGCAACGGCGTCATCCCATTGTTTCGCAGCGTCATCCCCCTCCTGCTCTCCAGAACCGTCGTCTTCATCTACAAAGATCTCGTCGTAGTATTTCAATATCGTCTCGATTGCCTATTGATCAGCTGGGAATCTTGGCTAAGAATCTTGGCTAAAAGGATGAACACACCTTGCACTGGAAGCTCATGTGTTCGAGATTAAGTCCACCCATCTCTGGTGGTGCACCTAGTAATGTTGGGCCGAACACGATAGACAAATTAGATATCGACATTGAATTCGTTGCAGACAGCAGCTGAATTCTGATCGTCAGCTTGACTGAAGCAGTAAACTCACTTGTTTAGATGACCCATGAAATATTTGAGAGTCGCGTAATTAGGATCAGGGAGATTATTAACTTGGCCATGCAATCGGATATATCGAAGACGATCATTATCGTAGCCTACAGTTCAGCTGCGTTCACGCGGGTACGGTATGATACCTACGGGCAGCTTCGATAAACGCATCATAAAGACCAAACGTCAAGACCGGCTCAGGCAGCTCTCGGAACCACAATTTGAGGGCTCCAGAGACAACATTGATATCGCTACTCCACTCTGGAGACTGAACATCGACAGCCTCGACATCTATCATTAGCCCGATATCTCACTTAGTGAATAGACGTACTAGAATCCAAAGCATGCTTGAGAGCCTGTACTCGACTCGTTGTACCAGATAAACGATAAATACCAGTATTCTCAATACCTGAAATCAGTGCATGTCCTCGAAAGAGATTGCTTCGAACTCACCAAACATTTCAATAGCCTCTGCGCATTTCTCCAGTACTCTTGGGACTTCCACCTTATCCCTCTCGAGCTGTGCGCCCAGATCAACACCAAAGGTATGTCCGGTGGAAGCAGGGATACCCAGAACCGTGTAAGTGGTATCTGGAGTTTCTGCTGGCGAGGGATTGGAGCTTGGCTGTCCATACGACGGAGCTTGCGAAGGGTTTGTATAGAGCTCGGTAGATCCAGATTGGACCGATTGCGAGTCAGAGTGATCGATAGATTTCTGCACATGAGGAGGTAGAGGTGGTAGCTGATATCAGCCCGGGAAGAACAAGTTGTCTTGATGGACTTACGAAGCCCTCGTCGTATGGTCCGTCACGTCTTGGACCTTTCAAGGATCCTCGCGCAACAGCGTAATTTTGCATATATGACTTGAAATCGGTGCGGTTGTCGATAGCTTCGAAGATAGCCTTCAAGCCTGGCCCTACAATGTCAGATCATATCTCTGAGTATGCGGAGGAAGACTCACCCTCATCCGGAGCGCCCATGGGGTTGAGAGTGGTACCATCATTGACCACCGTTGACTCGTAGAGGAATGCGAATCTGGTCAAATGGTACTGAGTTCCCAAATCAACCTCATCTGCGACCTCTTTCAACAGCTAATGATCAGCCATCTGCCTTGCGGAACAGCAAACCCATATACCCTCAAGATCTTTGGTAGCTGGAAGTTGAAGTATTCCTGCCTCAAAGTCTGATAATCCTGTACCGACTTTCTGAAAGCGTCGTTGGCAGTACCGAGTCGAGACCGAATATCGTCTTCTTGCTTTTGGATTGACCCAGCTCCTTTACCCTTGAATAGCATTCCACCCGTCTTCATCGCTTTCCCAAGTGCCCTCTTTCCACCTCCTGAATTGCCTGAGCCAGAAGCACCGTTGTGAACTGCATTCCTCATTCCGGCGTCTTTGAAGCTTTCCCCTTCTTTGGAAACTAGTAGTCGTTCGAGCTCTTCTGCCGCTCCATCAAATCGGGCTTTACACTGCCAGTCAGATTCGTCCATTTGACTGCAATTGGCATGACTCACCTTTTCCATGATCGCATCACTTTCCTGTAATGTAGTCTGATATCGTTGACCGTTCTCTTTATGCTGCGAATCAGCTAAGAAGCAGGTGATAGGTGATAGAACGTACCATCTTTCGCTGCCTTTCGCCCTCCCTTGCGAGACCTAGCATCTCGTCACACATCTCGTTCAACCTCGTAGCGAAGCGTATACGGTTCTGAGAGAGCTGCTCCTGAATTTTCAGAGACTGCTGATAGGATGCGACGAATGTGCTGATCTTTAGCACATCTCCTATTCTGACCAAGGTCTACTCACCCCGCCTTGCAGTCCGCTCGACCGTATACATCACTTGTTGTCCGCACGAGCTCTGTGATGGATCTCGCGTATTTCTCTTCAATGTCGGCCCGCGACCTGAAGAAAATAGCTACTTGCTGATCATGAGCTCCGCTCATCCAGGTGACTCACCTTGCATGACGCGATTCCTTGCTTTATCCTGTCCACTAGCAAGTTCATCGATCCCTATTCATCAGCTCACCCCTCTATATCACGCTCGTCATGACTTACGTCCATGTCGCACAAGCCCCTCAGGATCCCCTCGTCAAATCCAACCGGTACAGCATCCTCCTTTTCCCGATAAATACCCTGGCCAAAGTTGCTACCTCCTATACCAGAAGAGACGCGCCTCGTATCGGATAAGCTAGGACGCTGGTCGTAAGGCTGCGTCATGTGATTAGACGCGTTGCTGCTCTGTAGGCTCAAGCCGGCCATCTGTTGACTTGCACCGGTGCTTTGCGATGCTGAGGATGAGGTGTGTAACATATCGGATCGAGAAGGTGGAGAGGTTTGGCCGTTATCTTGTGCTGAATATCAGCACACATAGTCGTCTGAGGTTGACAACATGACTCACAGTACGCCCTCATTGGTGTATGTTGGTCGGATTCATCACGGTCTGGACTCTGCCCGTCGCCCTGACGTCTTTCGTTCTCGTTGTACTCCATGATCACGGGTCCTGTGTCACCACATAAAACGAGAGACTTTTGTGCTGGAGCTTGATATATCGAAGGCTCAAGAAAGCGTTATTGGTCTATGTGGTGCAAGTATCGGTTGACACCAGTTTAGGGGTATGATACGGTTCACTCGGTAACGGTCCCTTTGAGGTGCTGAGACTTGGTGCTTCAGTGAAGTGCTTTGGACGTCCCTTCCTAGATATTCTGAGCGAGTGGGATGGGTGCAACAAGGTAGAAGTTGATGTATTAAGGTGTTGAATGTTGTGACAAGAGGTGTTTGAGCAGCGGGTATGAGGTAACTCAGGAACGGGTGTTCTATTCATTCAATCTACTCGGATTATATCCTATGTCCTACACTTGACATATACCCCTGCCATGTCGAGAGCCATTCCCACTATACTGCGTCCCTTTGTAGGTCCGAATAGCTCCAAGCTATGCCGACATACCGCATACAATGCCGCGGCCGGACCATCTACAACTCGAACAATTAGCTCGACTCCAATTCGCCTCGTCCGTCCAAACCCCAAACATGTCCAAGCACCTCCTCCTCCCACCTTCGCTACGGGCAACAGAATCCCTCATCGTATCGTCCAGCTTGTCGACCCCGAGACGAACACTCTACGTGACCCCGCACCACTTCAGTCTATTCGATATGACAAGACAACCCATGAACTTCGACTCGTTTCGGATTCACCTCCAGTCGTCAAGCTTGTTGATTTGGCCGTTGAGGCTGAAAAGGCAAAGTTGCTCGAAATCAAATTGAAAATGAATCGAAAGACTGCATTTGAGGAGAAGGAGGTTCAGATTAGCTGGGCTAGTGCTGATGGCGATTTGCAACATAAGCTGGATATCGCCAAGGGGTTCTTGGAAAGGGGAGATAGGGTGAACTTGGTGTTTGCGCCTAAAGCTTCTGGATCACCAGCAGAAGTCAGTCAGGCAAGGAAGGAGGAGATGATCAGGTTCTTCGAGGAAGGGATGCAGGAACTTGGAGTGACATGGAGGGAGAGGGAGACGACAAAAACAACCGATGTCATCTACTGGCAGGCAAAGAGCGAGATCATGAAGGAGAAGAAAGTCAAGGTCAGCGAGGCTGAGTTGGAAAAGAAGAGGCTCAAGGAGGAAAAGAAGGAAGCTAGGCGGAAGAAGGAGGAGGAGAGAAAGAACAAGGCCGCAGGAAAGCTTTGAGTTGGTGCCGCATACGTGTGATGCATTTACTAAGGCTACATTGTTGTTACAGTATCCCACCATCTAGTATCCATGCTCCTTACATGACTCACTGACTAGCACACCACGCTCATCGCCCACCCGGACAGACTTGCCCTTTCCGCCATGATCGCCCAAGATGAGGGCTGTGAGCTTCTTGCCGTACTGGTCGTCAATATACGGTTTCACATCTCGGTGATCTGCACTCACCACACATCCTGTATCGATACCCTTGCTGAAAGGCTTGATATCCAGTCCTCGTCCAGCAGCATGCCCATAGATGACGGTTACAGGCGAACATCTCAATGCTTCCTCGTCGACAACCTCGTCATCTTCGTCGCCATCATCCCTCTGAATCACCTCATCCTCCTGAACGACAGCCTCGTCGACCTCCTCCCAGGTCTCCGCTTCCAGCTCGGCCTGATCGTCCCAAAGCCCAGGACCCCGACAACGACCCATCTGTTTGTTCCAGAGATTACTCCATGGTTTACCTTTCTTGCTCGACTTGGTAGGTTGACCCTTACGTTTCCCCTTTGTCCGAACGGATCGCATGTTGATCAGATTCCAGGGTACGGTGTTTTGAGCGACATTGTGTAGTATCGAAAGTTCCTCTGATGTACGTGAATTTGGGTTGTTGAGTGTAGTATCGGCGGTGAATAATGGCTGTTCTGGATCTGATAGCGCTTTGAGCGGGTCATGGGGTAGTAGACCAGCATGAACGACAAAGGTATGTAGCGAAGGGAAATGCAAGACAAGCGGGAGCTCAAGGAGATACTTGTAGCTTGATGGGGAGAGACTCCTGCAAAGTGAGCGAGGTCCATTTAGGGCTTCCAGAAGACTGACCTGGCGATCTTCCAGTGTTCACCCTTCCACTCCCAGTCCTTGGGATATAGTCGCTTGTCCTTGCTCAATGACTTGATGACTCCATCCTCAACATCGTCCGCTAGCTTGTCGACATAGCTTTCCCAGTCCTCACCGCCCGCCCACTGCATCCATGCTCGCCATTGAACGACCTGATTTCGTTAGTCCAGCAGGTCTAAATTGACAATCAGACGTACGGGCTGGTCATGATTTCCTCTAACACCCTGGATAGAATGCTTGATCATCCACTGGAGGACTTCTTCATTCTTGTCTCCCTTGGCTATCAGGTCACCGACGTGGATGAGCACGTCCTTGGATTGATCATAGGATATCTTTGACATAAGTCGTCTGGCAAATTAGTCATTGCAGATCAACTAGGGGGATAGGGTACGCACTCGAGAGGGTCGAAGGATCCGTGGATATCACCAATGAAGATTAGACGATGATTTTTCGATAAGTCGTACTCCGCAGACTGGACCGTACGGAGCATGATGTACTTGTCGAAATCTGCATAATATCAGCTTACTGGTTTCTTCGGTCTGTATCAGCCAGCTCACCATCTTTGGGATGTGGTCTGAGATCCTGTTGCGCATCGCTTGCCGACCAGGCGACATCACTACTAACAACCCCATCACCTCCAAAGACATGCCGTAGACTGTCCCCTGTATCCTTCCGACGTCCTTCGGTACTAGCCAAGAAAATTATGCTGAGCAAAAAGATGCTGATAACAGCGACAGATCCAGTCCGTCTTGCAAGGTAAAATAATGATCCATTACCACTCCGGTTCTCCTCAAGCGTAGGAGTGGGTATGATCTCGTCCAACAGTGATCTTGCAGATTGCGTTCGAGGTCGAAGTAGTCCACGAAGGGGTTTCAGCATTCTTTTCGGTGCTGTTGATGTGTCGGTCTCGGTTGGTAGGGTGTCATAGTTGCCGCCGGTAGGTGGATAGGACATGATCGGCAAGTGGATTGGTAATTGTGTATAGATGAAAGGAGTGTGTGGTTGATGATTCTCTGATCTTGAAAATATACGGAGGCTATGTACTCATGTCGAAGGTGTGTTAGTGAGGAATAAGAGATGAAATTCATACACGTTCGTTGAGTACCCTTCGGTCATCTTTGACGACGTAAACAACTTCTTCCGCTTTCGTACACCTACATACCTTTCCACCAACAATGGCTCCAATTATCACTCCCCAAGAGCTACGAGAGCGGTATCAAGCATACATATCCGCCTTGAATGCACACGACTGGAGCTCGCTATCGGTATTTCTGGCTCAAGCGGTCACTCACAATGGCAAAATCCTAGATCACGAAGGATATAGGAACCTCATTCCCGCCAAAACACATTTCGTAGTGGCCGACCTCTTGGTTGATGCGAATGTCCTACAAGTAGCCTCAAGATTGGAGATCGTGGTAGATGGGAAGAAATTGACAGAACATGTATTCTACCGATTCAACGAGGATTTGAAGATTGAGAGGGTTTGGAGCATGGTGCAGGATGGGGAGCTTACGGGATAGGAGGAGCGAACCTGGAAACGACCATGTGAATCTTCTCAAGGTGACGAAACAATCTATCATTCCTATCTGCCTTGGCCAATACAGTATGACACGTATCAACGATTCTACCCAAGCTCGATCGCATTGAACGGCCAACGACATGTTTCGGTACCAATGTAGTCTCGTGGTCATCAAAGGTAAGCTCCGCGAAATGAAACTAGAGAAGGGACGCTGACAACAAGGACACCAAAGAGGAATCATTGTTACGCCGCACTAGGTAGATGACGTCGGCGACCAGCGAGACAAGGTCACAATTCGATGCCCCCTCGATATCTCGGTGCAAGATATGCATACCTATCAAGATTATACTATAAATTCTTCCTTTCTTCCCTATCACATCTGCTCCCTCGCGAGAATGACTCGCTGCTTCAACCTGTCACTGATGCCGCAGCTGATGCAATGACAGATGAAGCGACATCAGAAATGGACGAAGCCTGCCCAGACGCCGAAGAGGCTACAGAAGCTGCTTGGGTAGTAACGCTACCAGTGATACTGCTCATCATACTCGAGGCAGTCTCGGAAGGGCTTGACATTTCGGACGTCGAGGTGCCGTTTCCGGACCCGCTGTCACCCTGAACGTCGCCAAGAGTGATATTCATTGCGCCGAACGGCAAGTTGAGACCATAAGCAGTCAAGGTCTGATTTCCGGAATCGAATACAAGGTTGGCGGCAGACTGACCATTGATCGAGATAGTCCTGTTCTCGGTCTGACCGGCAAAGACGATAGCGTCAACGACGTTGCCTTCACCGTAACCGAATGAACCGGAAACTTCCAAGGTGTCATTACCGTAAATCATCCAAATATCGGACGTAGCATCTCCCGGGTCGAGAGAAACACCATCATCAAGTCGCAAGTATCCCCAAGCCTGGTCGGTCGAGTTGGGTGCAACGACCAAGTGGAAAGGAAGTTCTCGATTCTGCTCAGTTGTGTTTGCGTCGCCATATCGAAGAGGGACAATCGAACCACCTCGGATATGAAGAGGCATAGTATCGTATCCAACATCTTCCACCGTGATCTCAGCTCCTTCACCTTGAACAGGAGCGAGGGTGAAGAAGTCGTAATAAACCTCGTTGGGGACGTAGAAAGTAGCGGTAGTCGAGTTCTCAGCGACAACGGGAGAAACAAGCAGAGATGGACCGAAGTAGTATTGATCCTCGATACTAATAGTGTTCTCATCTTCGGGATGTACCCAAGACAAAGGCCACATAGCGGGTGTGCCATCAACATGCTGTTGGTGGAGGAACGAGTAGATATAATCAATAAGACGAAGTCGTGTCTTTCCAGCGGCAATAGCTGCTTCAGTTGTAATGGGCCATCGGTAAAATTCTTGAGGTCGGTTACCAAGCTCGTTATGATTTCGGTAGAAGGTGTTGAACGCCCCAAGCCTGGTCCATTAGCTCCATCTCACCCGTGAAGAGCAGACTTACCAAGCCCATCGAGCACAAAGGGTCTCGGTGGAATTACCGCCGAAACCACAACTATCAGCACCCACCATTCCGATACCCTGAACAGCGGCGAATTGGAGCATCTGTCGGATAGTCTGAATATACTGCTCCCAATTAGAGATGTTATCTCCTAGCCACAAAGCGCTTGGTGTTCCACTGAACGACGATCGAGCGATGGTGAATGGTTTCTCTCCAGGTCGTCGGTCAATCAAGGCATTACGAGTGACGATTGCGTGTCGAGATCCGTATAGATTGTGCTCGGAGTACGTCCTTGCTCCGTTTGCCTGGACGATGTCGGTTCGAGCAGAAAAGTCGGAAATATTCTTGTTACCGGTGTTAGCTTCGGCATCACCGGCGGAAGGAGCAGCTCGTCGATCGTCGATCCGGCTGGGCGATAAGCTAGGTAACAAATATAGGTCGGGAATACTTACTAAGGAGGGTATAGCCATTGGTTGTTCAAAGACGGGTCAACGTAATCTGCTAGAGTCTGTCCGCCATAAGAGTCAGAGTCGGCGGTAGTCTCATTGGGGTTCTGCCTCTTCCACATACTCTGCGATATCGACCTCTGGGACATAGTGCTGTTGGTGTCGGCACCCGTCTCGTTCATGGCAGCCGAGATGTTGAGTCCAGATTGAAAAGCTGGGAACCCGCTCAATTCCCTTGGTATAATTCGGGGGAGTTCTCGAGGGGGAGGAACTGGGCGTTCCAAGGAGACTCGGTAGATGTTGGCTTCCAGCTACGATGTTAGCATATATTGTGTAAGCGGACTCACGTATGGTAAGAAGTTGGCAGGCTCATTCATGTCGAGCCAGATACCAGACACATCGAATCCAGTCTCGTTATTAAAGAACCTTTCGAATTCCTGAGTCCACCACTGCTGAGCATTGGGATGAGTCCAGTCAGGGAAAGCAGTGGGGCCAGGCCAGACCACTCCTTGATAAATATCCCCACCATCGAGCTTCATGAAGATATCCTGCTCCACACCAGTCTGGTAAGTCTCGTAAGACTCGACTGAGGAGTTGGGAGTTCCACTGAAGACTGCGGGGTCGACCATGACGATAAAGTCTCTGCCGGACTCTTTGAGGGTGTTGACAACGTATTGCACCTTGTCGAGGGCGAACCTGTCGGGGTCGAGAGTTTGAATCCATCGCTCGTACATGTAATCGATATCCTACTGGTCAGCTTAATCTACCGGGACCGATGGAGACTCACCATCCACTGGGTCTGGATTGGGATTCCGGCGTCAGTGTACTACATATCAGCATCGTCCATGACTCTGCTTTAGACAACTCACGTTGTTGACTGTCTCTGCAACATCGAAGATATCGAGATAGCCATATCTGCAGCTGTGGAACTGATGGTTAGTACAAATCAATCAATATATCTGCTAGACTCACACCAAGACTCCAATAAGGTACTTCTGCTGGTACACCCCAGACCTGAGTTCCCTGCCTAGCGACATCGGCAGGCGTTGGCCCGTTCAAGAAGAACAGATCAACAACACCGCCAAGGATGTTGTATTCCACATTCTGTCCTCCTCCAGGGAACTTGACGTCCATACCGTTCGAATTGAGGAAGAAGACACCGCTGGCCGAAGCGTTCTGACCTGTCTTTTGGTTCACGAAAATAGGGTGTGCCCCGTAGAGATTTGTTCTCGAGGGAGTTCCGTATGCGTCCCTGGTCCAGAGAGTCCGGACATAACCTTCATCCTCGATGGGAAGGCTGACATCAGCTTGGCCTCTCTTATAGAATGGGGTACTCACGTGAAGTTGTCGTTGTGCTGTCCTAGACCTTGGATGTGGGATCCGTTCGCCAACGACGACTGGATCCTTAGGTATTGCTCCTCAAAGATCAAGGGTTGACCGGTAGTGTCGAAAATGACTTCGCTATCCGACTTTCGGGTGATACTGAAAGAGAAGGGATTCTCCTGCCATTCGAAAGATAGGTTACAAGATTCGTTGTTGGATCCGCTGTTACCGACCGTGGGCCACTGGGCGACATCATCGGGAACAATGTGAGCTTGACCTTCCGAGTCGACAATTCGAACTCGAATCCGGTCATCCGTCTCGTATCGTACAGTCAAGGATAGGGTTTGATAATCGGGTCCATAAGCGCTACAGTTACCAATTATCTCCAGAGTACCATCGATACCGGCGCCGTTGTCGAGTATTGTCGAGTTGGTAAGCTGATAGCCCTGGCAGGCATCGATACTGCCGGTGTGGTTGACGGGAGAAGGAATTTGGACGATTGCGGGCTCCTCGCTTTCTGCGGGAGCGTCCTCTTGGGTAGTCTCATTCTGTCTTGGCAAGAGACTGCGCTGCCCAAGCTGATAAACCGGGGTCGAGATGACACTCGGTGTCAGCCGTAGCCATACGAGCGCTACGCTCAAAAGTGTGGTTTGCCCAAGCATTGTGAGTGTCTAGATGGGACTGGGCGCTCAACTTACCCGGTCTTTTATATACCACTTTTAGGATCCTCCGCTTAAACGTCATATTGCGGTAGAAAAAGGCGGGTAACTCATGTCTCTCCTTCCAACGCCCTGGGTTCCTGCCGTAAAGCCTCCAAGCCACACCCGCAGAACCCCACATTCGATCAATTTAGGGCAATATAAATGAAAAGCCAAGCGAATGCTGACGTCAAATATAGCAAACCTTTTCGAGACCTTTCTGGCACCGTGAGAGAACGCTCCAGTGATCTCGTCCGGGAACTTCGGTTCATCTTCGCCAAGGTATAGCCTAGCGTATGTTCACCTCCACCATGATAACGTCAACGCCTTTTTGTACTTCCGGCTACATGACATTCAGTATCGCGAGTTGCTTGTGAGCTACTCGCACAATCGAGCAATACCGCTAGTAGCATACGTTGAATGGTTGAGGCAGTCTAGTCTGCGAGGAAAAATTCGCTGGTCGCTTTAACCAATTCGTCATGTCATCTCAGTTGACACCTATCTCCACCCTCCGGATCTCGAAACACTTCATCCCTGCTCATGCTGGATTTCCCAATACATCCCTTAACCCCTACCCTCTCCTGATATACCACAGATGCTTTCCCGCTTCGACTTCGACCTCTAACATTCAATCCCTGCTACGGTCGGTCGGTGTCGTCGAGCCAGCATGGGTATACCCGATGTACAAGCAACATCACTATCACTCGACCACACACGAAGTCCTGGTGGTTGCGAATGGGAGTGCTAAATTGTTCTTCGGGGGCGAAGGGAATTCAAAGGGTCTTAGGCAGGTGGTGACGAAGGGGGATGTGATGATCCTACCCGCTGGAACGGGACATGCGATGGAGGAGGATTTAGGTGGTTTCTCGATGGTCGGAAGCTATCCAACCGGGGCCCATAATTGGGATCATTGCACTGGGAACGAGGGAAAGGAGGCAGAGAACAGGATTCGCGCCTTGAAGTGGTTCAAGCGAGATCCGATATATGGGCAGGAGGGACCAGTCTTAGATGTCGAAGGCTGATGTCTCAGAGATAGCTAGTTGTGTGGAAATCGGAGAGCCTCGGCTGCCTGAATTCTGCACGAGTTCACTTATAGAGACCCATACATACCCTCTGCCCGACTTCGGGTCAAGGTCCAGTCGCGATTCATGTATATAAAATTGGCCCGACGAGTACCAAAAAACAGCAGAGGAGTACCTCATCAAAGCAACCACACACTTCCAGACTCGGTCTTTGGACCACGATCAGACCCGCCCCTTCTCCTCGCCATGAGCGATCTCTCCACCATGTACCTTAGTGTCCATACCCATGTCATGAGCGAAGGTGGAGTGGGGCTTCCAGCCAGCAGATTGTCGAGGCGAGCCAACTTCCTCCATCATCCTGTCAACTTGCTCGAGAGTGAGACCCTTGGTCTCCCACACCATGAGATAGGCGTAGCTAAGCTGTTAGCTCATTAGGCGTTTGGGAAGCAGGAATACTCACATGGCACAGCCGATACAGGTACCTCCCCAGATGAAAAAGACTTTGGACTTTAGGTTTGCTTGATCGGGACTGACGAGATATGGTGTAATGACTGTCAATATACAATTCCAGAGCTACCCGATCAGCCACTCAGTCATATGTCAATACAGGTACTTACCCAACATGAGGAGGTGGATAGACCCACCCCTCGTGATCGGATCGGGATGGGGAAGATCTCGCCAATAACGACCCAAGCGCCTGGTCCCCAGGTGGAAGCGAAGAAGAAGATGTAGATACAGATGAAAGCAATCTGGACTTTCACTACATTGGTATCGTCTGGCTTGACCGTTCCAATAATGGCAACAATGAACTCGCAGATAAGCATACCAATAGCGCCGTAGATCAAGAGAGCTCTTCGACCGAATCGCTCAACGGTCCAGAATGATAGCGGAGTAGAGCAGACGTTGACGAGAGTGGTGATTAAGGAAATAAGGAAAGGGTTACTGATTGTGCCGAGATTGGTCTACCAGTTGAGCGAGATCGGCTATATGCTGGGGAAGCTGCTTACGAAGAAGACCGTTCCGAAGTAGAAGATAAAATTGATTCCCGTAAGTTGCTGCATTGCCTATTTCTTTAGCGTGATACGGGCAGGGCTGCTGAACACGCCTACTTGAAGAGAAGTACCAAGAATGGTTCGCCTTAAGTTGGAGCCTGGATTTTTTATGGAGCCGGAGAAGCATGCCGCCCACGACGAAAAGTATGTATCGGAAGGGATGATAGAAGTCTCGTATTCGTGATTTGCGACAATCTCAGCCAGCTCATGCTGGACGTAGTCAGAGTCGGCTGGGTGACCTCTGATTCTTCCGAGGGCCACTGACGCAGCATCGACTCGACCCTTCTTGACGTACCATCGGGGAGATTCGGGCAAGAGGAAGAGCCCGATACCGAGGATCAGGGCCCACAAGAATTGGATTGCCACCGGTATTCGGTAGGAACCAGTATCCATCCTGTTCTGGGTGGAGTAGATAACACAGTTCGCGATCAGAATACCGATGGTGATACAGAATTGATATCCGGATACAATGGCGCCTCGGACCTTTCGGGGAGCAATCTCGGATAGGTAAAGGATGATAACGGCGGAAACGAAACTAGCGATTCAGCTGAAAGAGAGGCTCACACAGCATGAGACTCACCCGACACCGAAACCCGCAACTAGACGACCCGCCACCATCAGACCCAAGCCAGTGGAGGCAGTCTGCAGAGCAGCCCCAACGCAAAAGACAGCGCATCCGCTGATGATCGTGACTCGTCGTCCGAAGTAGTCGGCAAGATCACCTGCAAATCAGCAAAATCTGGATCCAGAGTAAGTCTCACTCACCAGCTATGATAGCTCCCGAAAAAGTACCAACGGAAAGGATAGAAGACATGAGAGATTGCTGCCAAGCTGGGATTACAAAGAGCTCGGCAGGTGTCTCGGGGGGAAAAGGTAGTCCAGTAATCTGGTTGATGAAGTATGGCATAGCTGATCGTTAGACTTCTACTCATAACTGTGGTCGGAACTGACCTAGGACACCACCAATCCATCCAGTATCGTATCCGAAGTAGATACCTCCGAATGAGGCTGATCGCGTCAGCCTCTGCATTCACTCAACTCATTAGGACACATACCGAAAACGCAGAGAAGGTATGCTTTAATGGTCACTGGCGCTTCGACGCGGTCAACCATCTCTGTAGGTCGAAGGGTTGCTGCCTGATTGTGATGGGCTATCAATCAGCTACGGGTTCGATCATCGGTTTCTCACCATTGCCTTCGTGGTGGGCGCTATTGTGGCCTGCATCCGCAGTAGCATGATTCATGTTGACGATGTGTCGATGGGTTGCGTCGATAAGCCCCTCCCAAATCTGTTTAGCTCTTTATAGAAGGAAAGCTACTCCCGTCCAAGCCCGCATCATTGCCAATAAGCTGTCATCAAGTCAACAAGCAACCCTTCCCCCACCCCCTGCAACCGGCGGATCAGCGCCGAATCAGGCCCCATCTGCTGTATTTGCATTGTTTTAGTACGATAAGGGAGTTCCCCGTACAAAGCCTACCTTCAACGCGAGGGGCCTACCCGCACTGGAATCCCGCTGCTGCTGTAGCCTCTGAGCCCCACGCGAGCAAGTGGGGGTTTGAAACTCTATTGTGTTTGAAAGGCATGTCTTTTCAGGGGCGGAATATTCGGCAGGCGCCATTGATTGGATTGATTGCCAATTGAGCCATGGAGACCACTCGATGCCAAGTCAAAGGAGGATATAGAGGGATATATAGTCACCTTTGGTACCTTTGAGAAAAGAACGCTAGCTGGAGCGCCAACTCTGCTGCCCCTGGTCTCGGTGTCACTTGGTCATCAATTTGTCATCCGGTCATTGCGATGCGGTCTCTCGAACCTTATATACAGCGGAATCGAGGGCTCAACGCATGGCGTATTCTCTTGGCCTTGCGCACTTAAGTCACTTGCGGATCTTCCCTTCGTACAATTGTCGCTCGTCGGACGTGATTACCACGTTGCTTTCTGTATGGTATCGTGTAGTCGAAATGCGCCAGTTCTTCCATTTGTCCTCCGCTGTTGCCCCTTTTAGCGGTAATTGTTTGGATACAGTATATGGATGATCTGGGCGTCCTGCCCGACCGAGTCAGCCTAAGGGGGAGAATTCTGCACGCTTGACGAGAGACCCTGGCGAGCAGCACATTTGCGGAGGGGTGGGGGACAACGATCGGGAACCAGATATTTGACCAGGCACCGGTGTACACAATCAAACTGTCTATTCGGCGACTTTGACGTATCGCCTATGCATCCACATGCATGGCAAGGACCTGTCAACGAGCCTGGATCGATTACACTGTGAAGGTAGAGGTCGATATACGTCGCGGGTTGTGTGGTAGACAGATGTGGGAAATCAGTATGATGGCTGTGAACACATTCGCCGGCGACCCTGAGATCGAATCGTCTGCTATTCTATTCAGCGAAACCCATCTTACTCGATATTTCTTATCTACCTTGCAGTCCCTACGTAATCTACAATCAAAGACTGCTACCCTTGACGCCATACTACCGCTCGGCTTGCTATCAGGACCAAATCAAGAGATAAAAATGGAACTTGTCAACGGGATTCAGGCAGAATCGAGCAGTCGGGCGGCCCAGAGGAATGAATCAGCAAATGTTCAGCGGAGCCATAAAGCTTGCCAAGCGTAAGTCCTTTATCTGGACCCGTGAGACGCTAACTTCTAGATGCCGCATAGTAAGTTATTGAATACGTCCGTTAATCAGACTCTGACATTGTCCAGGCCAAAGTCAAATGTACCGACAATGAAAGTGTAGCTTGTGCTAGGTGTCGTAGTGCCGCAATCCCATGTGTGTATCCACCGAGTCGACGCGGGCGAGTCAAAGGTAGCAGAAAGTGAGTCACATGAGCTGCTGGGACGTATGAAGCTTATGATATTAGCAAGAAAACGCTAGAGAAGCTCGCACACCAAGGTGATTCTGGAGAACACGGAGCTGGACGTCAGTCGTCATGGCACACCGATACTCCCCCTAGTCCCCAGAGTGAAGGAAACCACTCCGGCCATACGCTTTCGCGCCAGACTAGTCCGTTCGAGCCCCTGTTTACACGTCCTACTTCTCCAGTAGAGGGTACAGCGCGCCCGAGCAAGAAAGCTCGATTCAACCGTGATACGCTAGCCCAGCTCGAAAAGACGTTTCCAACAGATACAGAATCTCATGAGGACGAACCACTCTCGTGCCAAATCTCGTCACCTCAGAAGGATCTACAGAACCCACTGCTGTTCTTGGCTGAATGTTCGCGTCGAGGGTGGGACTCGAAACCCAAGCGATCGGAACCGCTTGTCATACCGCTGCCGGCGATCACGCTACCATCGGAGGATCAGAGGTTACTGGACCAATGGAGAGCTGAGGACATACAGAGCATGGTACGGGACCAGAAGAGATTTTTCCAGCATGGTCTATACGGAAGCAAGAGGGATGTTAGCGCTGGACTGGATGCCGTTCAGCGTGGAATAATCAGCGAAGACCAGGTTGATGAGCTTTTTGCGAGGTAACTCCTCGATCCCGGTATCACTCATGCCTGAGACTGATGACATAGCTATTTCCGAACTGTCCATCCACACTTTCCGTTACTGGACGAAAAGCTACATACACCCTCCTTCGTGCGGGCGAGATCCGCATACTTGTTCACCGTAATCTTAGCGACAGGCGCCACAGCAATAGCGACATTGCCCGGTGCTACCAAGGACCAAACAACTCGGGCCATCAAGCTGCATGCCCATATTGACAAGCTGCAGTTAGTTTTATGCGCCACCGCCGCCAAATCCATCGAAATCATCCAGGCTGAAGTGGTGAGTCAAACTTCTTCGAGATTTACTAATTCGATAGTTACTGCAGAGCTTGGCTCTACGTAAGCCTAGGATGGTAGATGATCAAAGATCTGCGAGATTGGGTGAAGTTGGCCCGATGGCTGCATTGATTGGCCTCTTCCGCAATTCGGGCCAGAAATCGATGGCTACTATCGCCAACAGTCCGATATCGATGAACGAGTTCCGGCTTCGTGTGGTGCTCATCTTGCTGGACAGTCGGTGAGTTATTCTTCCAAGGACCTAGCTGATAGCTTAGCTGGGAGTCGATTGCGGATCGCAAGCCTGTCAGCCCTGAGCTTGAGGAGTTGACGGACGTTGAATTCGATATGCTGAGAGGGATCAATCCACTCTCGCCTGATGCCCTTATGGCGGCTGATTATATGTTGCATCGGTTTGAAGTGAGTGGTGGCTTGGTGAATGGGTGAACTTGGCTGATCATTACAGCTCGAATCCAAAGAACGAATTGATCGGCTCCCAACCGGCTCTCGCACATCAACGGGATTCGACAGCGAGAGAATATTCATCAAAGCGTTCATGGCCGAATGGGAACAACGATGGGTGCTGCCACAGACGGATCCATTGCGCCGCTGGTATTTCCTTTACGCATCGCATCGATCCCTGCTGGTCGGTCTCCTAAGGATCGGCAAGAAACAATCGGTAGCGGGTCAATGGACAGAGGTCATCCGACAAGAAGTCTTGCAAGTTTCGATCAAAATGCTGGACGATGCTCTGAGACATGATCAATCGCTACATATGTTACGTCCGACATCACCGTTGGTTTTTGCCTGTACAATGGTCCTGCAGCTATCAGAACACGATAATCCTGCTAGGAATTACATACTGCGTATAGCTCTTCGATGTGCCGGGAACCCGAAGGGAGAAATCATGACATATGCCAAACACAATGGTTTTCAGATCCTCAACATGCTATGGTAAGTCGTCCGAATTGCTTGCAGTGTAAAGCTGACTACTGTAGCTTGACCAAAGACACCACCGACAGAAATCGCTCCTCCACCAGCCCAAGAACAGCCGGCTCGATAGCTCCATCACTTCAACAGACCCTTGTGCCAAACAACACCATCTATAATTCCGCACCTCTTGCAGACCCGGTCGAGATGACTGGAACGGGATGGGCGGACCTCGACCAGCTCCTCGGCTTTAGCGGTAACGTCGATTTTCCATACTTCCCGGGCGAAGCGACGAATCTACCTCCTCTTGCGCCCAATCTCGATCCCGGTTCAGCTCAGTGGAACGAGCTCTTCGGCAATCTCACGAACGCCAATGGCTGGGGAGCAGGCGATGGGGTTTTCCCGGACATGAATTTCCAAGCTCCTCAGCCTGTCGATTGGACGACTGCCGTCCCGCAGGGCATTGTGTATGGGAACGGAAACGGGAACGATCAAACGCAAGTGGAGAATAGGGTGAATGACTTCTACCACGACGGGTCACTTGGCGATTATCGGTCATCTTAGGTCGGCCGTAGCATTCTGCTAAGCCGAGACTGAGTACTTTAAATAGCATGACACGATCGCCAGCCACTGAGCTATGTATGCATGCTTCAAAATATATCGTCGGAGCTACGGTCTGATCGCACACACCATCGGGTTTTCTTGTCACCTTGACTGGTTCGCGGTCTAGTTTGATCAGCCGGGTTTACACGCTTGGGCGCTCATTGTCATTTCGCAGAGACACGTGATGAGCGCGGTACAACAACGTATCCTAGCAATGTATACATGGCTTGAACGATATTATTAGAGCTATAAAAATAGCCAATCATAAACCTGTTGACATCGTAACCTATACAAATGCCGCTCGCTCCTGCTGGACATCAACTTCCTTCTTCTCAGCATGCTCCTCATCATTGTTCTCATCTTCGACAGATTGAGCACCACCGGCACCGTGTCGAGCAATCTTGTTGGATCCCTCCTCACCGTCGAACAAGGCAGAAATCTCTTCGAGAGGTAGAGGACCGTTCTTTCCGAGAGTCTCGATGACTGTGAAGTAGAGGTATCCGAACTCGAAAGCGAGCCAGACACAGTAGACAATGTAGTACTTCCAGTTGAGTGCGTCCATTGCGATGGGGTTGACGTATTGATTCTAAATGTCAGGGGTATTCTACTCGGCGTTTGATTGAACTTACGAAAATCAAAGACATGTTAACACAGATCTGGAGGACAAAGAGACCCTTGGCACGGATTCGGTAAGGTAGACTGAAATTGTCAGCACAGCCGAAGAGGAGGTATGGTCAACTTACATCTCAACAGTGTAGGAGATAAGATGAGGAGAAAGGGCAATGTTGTAGAATCTATACAGTCAGCGAAAACAATGTCAGTGAGTGTATCATCGACTTACCCGTAGTAGAAGAAGATCATGGCCAATACAACTCGACCAGCGGCGGAGTTACCGCCCACTGGGTCTCCTGCGGCATCGAACGTAGCCGACTTCCAGTAGGTGGCGTTTGCGGCGGTCCAGATGGAGAAGCATACGCACATACCGGCAGTGGAGACGAGGAATAGAGTTCGTCGACCAGCCTTATCAACAACGAGAGCTCCCTAGAATGTCAGCTCCGACCGATATACTGCGCGACACGACTTACGATAATGGCAGTGCCGTAGTTGTAAATCTGGAGGATACCGTTGATGAGCAGCTGCTCTCCCTGACCAGTGATTCCGATACCGTTAAGGACTTTGGTGAGGTAGTAAGAGACGATACCGTTACCAGACCACTGAGAGAAGAAAGCGAGAGCGATGATAACCCTCATTCGCTTGAGATTACCCTTGGTCTTGAACAAAGATAGGTAGGTGGATGAATTCTTGGCCTCCTTCTCGAGTCGAAGGGCCTCCTTGATTTCCTGGTACTCGAACTCGATCAAGGGATCGTCACCGTTTCCTCCGCAGTGGTGCTTT
>Ga0265780_10001988_pt1 | contig 28303 bp, 31 predicted proteins | sample P1T30metagenome_FD_192432 | JGI IMG/M metagenome (GOLD analysis project Ga0265780, IMG submission 192432) | Plant litter microbial communities from East Loma Ridge, Irvine, California - P1 T30 | ecosystem: Environmental > Terrestrial > Plant litter > Unclassified | place: USA: California...
CCCCGCCCCTCGGAGCGCATTCGCCGCACCCGCAAGACGACTACCGTGGACCTCCCCAGCAAGTGCCCCAGGGAAGACATGATGGGCGCAAAGTGGTCGAGATGGTGCCTGGTGGAGGAAAGCTCGATGCGCCGCCATCCCCAGGTATGCGTCCACACAGTCTGTCTGTGGGCGGAGGCCGGCCTGATGGGCTGAACCAGCGCATGGACAGGCTGTCGGTCAGTGGGAACCGGCCAGACCTTCAGACCATCGTGCCTGGAGGTATGCCCGGAGGCTTTCCAGGCGGCGGGATGCCACCGCCGAGTCCGCTGCTCGAGGCGTACCATGGCACGTATCAGTCCATCAGCCCGATGCCACAGGCAATGATGATGGACGATGACCTCGATGACCTGCCTCCACTGAACGGCCTTGCGCCTCGCGACTCGCACCGCAGTGGCCGTCGTCGCGCGCACTCGTCCTCTGGACGCTCACCCAGCCCCGACTTCCGCGGGAAACCCCAAGACAGGCTCGCCCTCGATGCTTACGGCGGTGGGCGAGACTCGTATGGCGGCAGAGACGAACGCGATTCCTACGGCGGCAGAGGAGGACGCGATCGCAGCCGCGACCCGCCTCGCAAGAAAGAAGAGCGCCGCGCCCGCATCTACGACGCAACCGACGACGCCCTCGCCCTCGTCGACTCCATGGCCTCGCGCACCGTCGATCCCGAGCCCATCATCGAGATCCTCCCCGCCCTCTCGCACGACCAGATGCTCGAGCTGCGCGCCGAATACAAGCGCCACTGCAAAGTCCAAGGCCGCGGCATCAACATTGCCAAACACATCAAGCTCAAGACGAGCGGCAACTTCGGCAAGGCCGCATACGTCACTGCGCTGGGCAAATTCGAGGGCGAGGGATACTGGGCAAACTACTGGTACCAGAGCAACAGCGCCAAGCGCGAACTCCTCATCGAAGCCCTCATGGGCCGGCAGAACTTTGAAATGCGCGAGATCAAAGACGCGTTCAAGGACAAGCGCTACTCAGACTCCCTGGTCAAGTGCATGGAAAAGGAGCTCAAGGCCGACAAGTTCAGAAGAGCAGTGTCTATGGCGCTCGAGGCGAACAGGCAGGAGGAATCCGACGTCTGGCCGCGGGATTACCAGCATCGCGATGTCGAGACGCTATATCGCGCCATCAAGGCGCGGGAGGGCGGCGAGACGGCGATGCTGAACGTCGTGATTATGCGCAGTGATGCGCATCTCAGAGAGGTGCTGAGGGCGTACGAGCGCACGTATCAATCGTCGTTTGCGCGCGACGCGCTGCGGAAGAGCAATAACCTTGTGGTAAGTTCCTCACCCTTCTTCCACGTCTCGGAGACTAATCATCCCGCCAGGGCGAAGTCATAGCGCACATCCTCAACGGCGTCATCAATCGCCCCGCCCGCGACGCTATGCTGCTGCACCACGCGCTCATGGACCTCATCGAGCCGCCGTCCAACTCTACCTCCGCCACAAGCAAGCACGAGCGCCAGCAGCGCTTTGAACTGCTCATTTCGCGGCTGGTTAGGCTGCATTGGGACCGCATGCATCTTGCGAGGGTGAAGAGCGAGTATGAGGACAAGTATGGGCGCGTCGTCGAGGAGGATGTCGAGGAGGCGACCAAGGGCGATTTCAGGGAGTTTTGCATTCAGCTTTGCCAGACAGGGCGGTGAGGGTAGGTTCGGGACGGGACTTGGGGGTATGATCTACGAGGAGCTGTGGTGGAGGTGGAAAATGTTAGCATTTGAATCTGATGCTACGCTGTTTTGTGCTTTCAGCCTCCCATCTAGCAAGCATTGGTGGCTTCATCGACGTTGAATTGCAGCTTCGATTTCTCCTACCGCAACGCGTATCTTGCTATACATTATGAACGTTGGTCATTACATTTTCTAATCCGAACAGAGTCTCATCTGGTACATAGATTCATTACTCATCCCAGCACTCCCTAACTAGGCCCCCATCCAAAATCCCCCTCAGGATCCACATCGCCATGGCCCATCCCCGACAACAAATCCGCCGGCGTCGGCAAATTATGCACCGCCCCCCTCGCACTCGCAGCAGGCACATGCGGAAACACAATCGTCGGCAGATTCGGTGTGCGCAGCAGGTTATCCGACGAGGCATTCTTGCTCGACGATTGCCACGGATTGGGCGCAGCTAGGGAATCAGACGGGTAGGACAGGCGTGAATTCGAAGATAGCTGCTGGTTTCCTGTGAAATTTGGATTGGAGGTCGGCCCGCCCATGCCCATCAGGGGGAGTTTGAGCGTGGCCATGGGGTCGATGTGGCCGTCGTTGGGATATGTAATGTGCATCGACACGTCGAGGGCGTGGTTCGTTGCGTATGAACCGGTCGCGGTCGATGTTGTGTTTGCCATTAGGAAGTTGTTTGCATCGGCCCATTGCAGGATATTTCGGTTCAGTACGATGTTGCTGAAGTCGTCCTTGTCTGGTGGTATTCCGTTCGGGACATCTCCGAAGGAGAAAGGGCCAGGGTCCGTCTGGTAAATGTTGTAGGGTAACTGTTGTTTCGCACTGGAGGTGGGTGCCAAGTAGCGATCTGTAACCTCGCTGACAGTTACTTCCGGGACGCTGTCTTCGACATGACTTCTCTTCTTAGACTCTAGAATGATCTCTTTCGGCCCCTGAGAGGGCACGGCGTCTGATGGTTGGTTCGAATCTTCCTTCTCATCTCGCCTGGTCTTGACTTTGGGCTTAATTTTATAGCCTGCCTGAGCGTATATCTGTGGGAACCGGATGCGAAATCGATCGCGCAAGTCCGTAGAATGGCGAGTCCCGAATCCTAACTCCCTGTCGTCGCGCATCAGATGCCACACAGCACCGTACTTTTCGAACCCCTTGCGCAGATTTTCGTCATCTCGTGAAGTAAAGCCGCGACGTGGTCGCCGTGTACTCTTAGCAAAAGGCGTGTTGATACCCAGATGTGCCAATGTTGGATGCGTCACTCGCAACTCATCTTCAGCGAGTTGGCCGCTGACGTCTTCCGGGGTGGAAGACCTGTTACTTGGTCTTTCTACGCCAGATCTCTCTGTTCTAACTTCTAGTTGAGCAGTTGCCTTTGGCGAAGTCATGCTTTCTGCTGCCTCATCATCCTGTCGTTTGTACCCTCTGCGCTTTGAGCCCTCGGGAGGACAGCATACGCGAAATCGGTCCTTTAGATCAACGGCAGTCCGTTCATGGAACGTGTAATCTGGACACTGTAGAATCCTCTTCCACTTGCCGATGCCAAATTTGCTAACACCCAGCAGCAAGTCTCGGGTTTCATCGTCAGACCACCTCTTCCTCTTTTTGCCCTTCAGTTTGTGAGGCACTGCTTGCAATTCACTTCCGTCCACCGCTGGCGGAGAAGGCAGATCTTCATCCTGGGTGGACACGGGCTTTGCTGAGGGTAGGTCATCTTGATCTTCCTTGTCATGTTCTTTATCGATGTCGTTCGAATCATTTGACTCCCCTATTCTAGATGACACACTATCCTTGCCTGTTTTACTCCGCGCTTCATGAGATGCGTTCGCAGAATTTATCCTGTCGCGAATGTCTTGCTCAAAACCACTAGCTCCATCCGTGATGGGCGGAAACAGTCTCCCAGAAGGTGGAAGCGGAGGTGGCTGATGCAGACCCTGGAGCAAAGGCGGTATCCTAGCACGTTCTGTAGTCTTGGTGGGCAGTTGTGGAAGCTGCGGAAGCTTGAAGACCGGGTTTTCGCCAGCTGTCCGGGAAGGCTCATCATATTGATACTCTGCACGTCTCCACTCGCTTGTTCGCAGTCGATCCGGTGTGTCAAGCAGTAGGTCGGCTAGCTTACCACTGAAGGGTGCTGCTTGGGACACATGCGACGCCGACGAAGAATTTGACGCATCTTGGATGGGATTCGTATCATTTAAAACCTGCGCAATTGGCGCACCAGATTTCGTGCTGTCTTGAGCAGCATTATGTCGCATTTGGGATCGTAAGTGAGGTTCAGGCATTCGGTTGCGTCTCTATTACGCGGACACTGCTGGGAATCGTGATCCCTCCAGCTCCTTATGATGTCTGCAAATCAACTTGGATGGAGACCATGAAGAGAGTACGAAGCTAAATACATAGGCGGACGCTTGTATGGAGTTTGGAATGTTGAGTTGTCTTGACACATGAATGCATGGTTACTAGGTAGACAAGCTCGAGGTGGCGCGTTGATTTGGCCGAGGATTGTCCGAGATTGCTACAACGGCAGCCGCCATGACATGCGACAAGAGCGCTGTCACGTATCATGGTTTGATCCACTCAGTTTATGTGAGAATCACGATCCGATCTCGGACATCAATCTTTCACATGTCGGCCATACTGCAATGTTCAGAGTAAGAATATGATTGAGATGAATGAGCTACAGACGAGGCTGAGATACCCACCAAACAGTATATACACAACCAAACACTCGCAATTCTAAAAGTAAAGAGGCCAATCTCATCTAGCGCCTATTCTATGCCGCGAAAGTAGAGAGACAGTGCAGGCTAGTTTAAACCAACGTCTATGAGGTTCCTACATCTAATAAGTATGAGACTTACTATCTCGCCGGTATAGGCTTACCGTTCGTCTTCGCAACATCAGACATCTTGGTGTCCGCGTGCACCTTGTCCAAGTACTCCTTGTTGCCCTCTGGGGTGGCCTTGATGGTCTCATCACCAGGGTTCCAGTTCGCAGGGCAAACCTCGCCGTACTTGTCTGTGAACTGGAAGGCGTCGATCAGACGGAGCGTCTCGTCCACACTGCGGCCAACCGGGAGATCGTTGATGGTAATCTGCCTTACGACACCATTGGGGTCGATCAAAAAAAGTCCTCTGAGCGCGATGCCCTCCTCCTCAATCAGAACTCCGTAGTCCTTGCTGATGCTGTGGTTCTTGTCGGCGATTAAGGGAATATCGATCTTGCCCAGGCCACCGTCTTTCCGGCTCGCCATGGTCCAGGCGAGTAGGCTGTACTCAGAATCTGTGGAAGCGAAGACGACGCTAGCGTTGCGAGCAGTGAAGTCGGCAATACGCTCGCTGAAGGCGATGATTTCGGTGGGGCAGACGAAGGTCCACGCCATGGGAACGAAGCCGAGGACGAGCCATTGTTTTGTGGATGTGTAGGCTGTGAGGGAGAGTTCTGAGCCATGGTCAGCTGTGATCTACATGATGCCTGATTTAGGTCGCTGCAATGCGGCATAGTGGAAGTGTACCTTCGAATGTGCCATCAACGACTGCAGTAGCAGAAAAGTGTGGGGCGGGTTTCTGCACGCGCGCCTTGGGGGTGTATGCTGGGAAAGCCATGGTGTATGCTTCAGAACTTGGCGATTGCAACGCGACAAGAACCGGGAGTCCGACGGCAGAAATGGTCTTGTAGTGGTCGAAGGCCCGAGTGAAGAAAGCGGGCTAGAAGTATGAATAGCTAGCAGTAGGAGCGGTGTAGGGTTTTAGGAGTCGGCTGTTGTTGAAACACAAGAACAAGCGACAATCGTAGGTGTATAAGAGTTATAGTAAGAAGTACGAGGAAGTTAAGTAGACAGATTCAAGCAGTGGACAGCAGCAGATAATTTGCGACAGATGTCAAAACGCGCGCCTCTTTGGGTTTAGCTCAAGGGCTCGGCGCAGTATTCGGAGGAAAGATGCAGGGAGTTGGGTTGGCTTGTTCGAGAAAGAGCCGCAAGATGCTGCAGCTATAAAAGTGTCTATGGCAGAAAAAACGTCAGGCCACGGGAAAGGACAACAGGCCGCTGCAGGAATTCCGTCATCGGCATATTCGGCATAGATAATGGCGTTGTGGGCTCTGCGTTCGAGGCCTGTCCTGCTGACAGAAACGTGGGCTGTGGTTTTGCACTGTCTGGCTAGTCTGTCAGTGTCTATCGTTCTTCAATAATCCAGGTGAGAGTAGAGATGTATCTTCAATTGCATTCCATGGCTATCGCGATAGTCATTAAATCGAGACACTTATGCACCTCGGAGCAGCCCTGCATGTACCTGCACCTGCCTGTCTCTGAGACGGTGGCGCACCTAGTCTTGTTCGGCCTCAGTAGCGCCGTTAATGGCCGATCAGAGACGCCTTGTCACGAGGCAGCGCGCAACGGACGTGGCCCCCACTTTAAGCCTCAAGTCGCCCTAAAGATGCTTTAATTCCGAGGGCGGTGTGGACTGATACCTGTATGCGGACCATTGCCCCGTCTGAGAGTACTGTTGGTCATGGCATTGAAGTTTGACTCATTGAGTGGGACATCGAGGTTGCAGATCACAAAGCAGAAGCAGAATGATTACAGAGAAGACAGGTCTGAGACCGGCGACTGCTGCCGAACGCATCGATCATGTATGTAGTAATCGCGCACTATGTGTATCTTACGCTAGCATAGTACAGCAGGAATTCACGCTCCTCCAGCTATCCGCCATGCTCGCAATGGTAAGGACTGGATTTTCATCACTGCCGGCCTGATGTATAGCGTAAACGTGACTACTCCAACGATAATACATAGGACATTTACGATGTAGTAGCCATCCGTGGTGACCTTGTAAATACCACCGCCATCTCGGCATCGGTGCTTGTCGGCTTCGCCAACGCAAGAAAATGCTTGAGTGATAGGCGCACCCTTGAGGGTGTCGGCCTTGGGTGGATTTGTTGGTGGCAAGCAAGTCGCTGCAGTGAACATGTCGACAGCTTTGAGAACAAAGTAGCGGGGGAACGTTCCGCCAAGGTTCGATACACTGTAAATTGTCAGTTATAGGAGTCTTTCGAACTTGAATTGGAGAAACTTACGTAGCAAGAAGCGTCATGTACGTTCCACCGATGAGTGGGTCTGAGATCTTGGCATGGAAGGCACTGACCGCGACAAACATGACTGTATTCATGAAAGTCGATAGCACATGCTCAGCAATGACAAGCAACAAAAATGATCCGCCTGCGCCGTCACTGGGGAATACCGAGACAACAAATTGGGCGAATCCAGCGGCCGCCAGGCGTCCCATGAACGACCAACACCAGATGTGCATTGGCGGATAGGACTGACACCACTTGCCAATATAGTAGCCCAAGAAGACCTCTACAGGAAAGTCGATCAGGATGACAAGAGAAAGCTGCTCTTGCTTGAGACCCTTATCCAGCAGCTTGAGGCTCGTCACCGCATCGTTGGCCTGGAAGCCGATCTTGGCGATCAAGTGAATGATGATGAAGGACTGGATGTTCTTGAGCTTGAGGATACCCCACATAGTTTGGTAGACTTCCTTGATACTGTCCGTAGTCTTGTCGCGGTCCTCGCGCTTCATGAAAGCCAAACCAGCAGTGACAATCAAGTATGCCCAGCCCCAGAATGTAAGGTAGCTGTCCAGCTCCATAAGCCCAGTCTCGGCAGGCGCGTTGGCTGGGCGGAACCATCTGTTGGAAAAGTCCTTGGAGTTGAAAGCGAGGAATACGGTGTACGAGAGGAACTGGCCAGCTGTGAGGCCAACGGTCTGCGCGGTCGAGGCGTATGCGAGGTTCTCCTTGGAAAGAAGAGTCAGGGCCCATCCATCTACGGCAATATCTTGTGTCGCGCACAGAAAGACCAGCGCAAACCACCACCACGTGAAGTTCCACACGCCGCCCTCGTTGTCGCTAGCATCCGTCATCATCTTGTTGATGTGCTTTCCCAGCCAGATCATAGAGAAACCGGAGATCGTCTGGATGGGCAAGATCCAACTCTTCCTGCGACCAATGCTGGGTGACCATACCGCATCCACAATCGGACTCCATAACAATTTGAGTGAATATGGGTAGGCTGCCAGCGAAAAGACGCCGATAGCTGAGTACGAAACCACATTCTTCAGTAAGAACGGGACTGAACCATGCGCCAATCCCATGGGTATACCCTGGAGGAAGTATAGCAGGACGAGCAGCAAGAAGTTGCGCTGATCCTTCTTGCTCAGCTCAAAGAAACCCTTGGATGGGCCCTCATCCTCATTATCCAGTGGTGGTATATCGTCATCGAGGGAAAAGCTCGAGTTGCCCATCAGCGAGGCAGCTTGACTGGAAGGGGATGTTCCATCGATTGAGTTGTGTTTCCGCCGGTGCTCCAAAAGATTGGCGTTCATATTGGTACTGGTTGCATTCGCATTCCCGTTACCCTTTTCGCGGAGGGAGTTGGTCGAGCCCTGTCGTTGTACAGAGCCGCGGTTCTTGGATTTAGACACTCGTTTGCTCATTTGAGATGATGCGTTCAAGCACTGATCTTCGGTATCGAGGGGTAGTTTAGATGACACTCGTCAGGCCAAAAGGAGGTTGCTGGGCTAGCGCGGAGTGGTACCGTTTGCGGGGGGTGATTTAGTGAGGGAGGGAGCAGCGAGAAGGAGAGGCGCGCAGCAATGTAGGTACAAGAGAATGACAGCTAGTAGGGAAATGAACGTATTACGAAACGGCGGAGATACGTTTCTGCGGCGGCACCACTATGGAGCGCTGAAGGCCGCGGTCCCAAGTGGGTTCTTCTTGGTTGGAACCGTGTCCTTTCGATCAGCAGCGGCGACCCACCAGGCCCAAACATCCTTGTTCGGCACGTGTTGACGCGACACTTGTGGGGAATCAACGCGCGACCCTCAATCGACATTACTCTCTCCACCAACACGATCACACAAGACTTCGACTACCTCATCATGGCCACGACCGAAGATCTTGATGCAGACATCAACGATTTGCACGCCCGAATAGCCACTCTCCACGCGCACCGCTCAAATCTCGCGTCGGTCCTCCTATCGCAACCCCACCTATCAGCGCGTCTCCAAACACCAAACCAGAAATCGAAGTCCTCAAGCGCTGCACAGCGCGCTATTGAACAGCAATCGAAACGCAATCTCGAAAACATCTACCGCGCCTGCGCAGGTGTGACTGCCTACAAGGTCAAAGACCCCGACCCCAATGCGATCAACAACGGCAACATACTCGGCGTCAGCATCGACGTCACGATTGGCGGCAAGTTTGTCGAAACATACCACGTGCTTCTGAACTGGAGGGAGCGTATCGGCAACAGGCTGCTGAAGATACACAAGCACACCATCCCGCCATGTATACCTCTGCAGCACTTGGCGAATAAGTGGCTGCCGACGAGTTGGAAAGACTCTGAGATCGACCCGGAGCAGGACCTTGTGCGCTTTGGGAAGCTACTGAGGAAGGAATTGGTCAGCTGGCACATGCGGGTCAAGGCTGTGGAAGACCTGAAGCTGGAGGCGGGAGTATCGAGGCTCAAGTCAAGGGACGAAGACGACGGTGAAGGCGCGAACACTGGGCAGATTCTGAACGCATTCGTTAGCGATGATGAAGCGAGCTCGGATTTAGAGGAGGATGGCGTTGAGGATGGACCCGTTAGGATTCTTAATATTGAGAATGATGCCGCGGTGCGAGAGCTCACAATCATATGGACAGATCGAAGAGTAATAGTCATGACCGTGACAAAGGATGGACGAATCGAGAAAGCATCTTGCAGAGCTAGGGACGGCAGTCGAGACATGTCAATGAGCACAAAGGCTATCGGGCCCATTGGAGGCCTCATCCGGCGACTGAAGCAGACCATGTCGGAAAGAGGCATGCAGCAAGAGTAACGGTGGAGGGACGGAGTTTAGTGCTTATCATGATACCCGGTTTTGTTAACAATCTCATTCGTAGTCGGCTGGAAACTACAGCTTCTTGATCTGCTTCCTGATCCGCCCAATCTCAATCTCCTGACTGCGCAACTCTCTAGCCACGCTCACCAGATGTGGAACGGGCCCCTCAACTGCTGCAATGAAGCTTGATTGTGCAGAGCGGAGAGCGGGCGGCACCAATATACCAAACCAGCGCAGTGGATCTACAATTTTTGCCGCTTTCTTACTATCCTTGTCAAGATCTGGCTCAGTTGGGGTGGATGCTGATTCCTTCTCATGCCCTCCATCTTTGGAATCCTCGTCACTCTGGTTCTTGGCTTCTGCTTCCTCTGTCTTCGCAGCAACGCAGAAGATCAATGAATCGTCTGCCTCTTCACGAATCATACTACGAGATGTCAGTTCTCACTTCATTTTCACCGGGGCCTGTAAGGGACTCTCACACTTTCCGGATTGCCTGCATGCGCTCGTCATAGTTGTCTTGTCCATAGTGGGTAGTTGATCGATTCTGGAAGTTTGCCTGTGCTAAAGAGAGATAGCCCTGCAGTGGAATCAGTGCCTGCTCAAGCTGTCGATCTAGTTGAAGCTCACGGAAGATAGTTGCTTGGAAAGCAGTTCCCGGACCCTTTGGTACTCGTCCAAGGTGTGCAAGTACTTTTCCAGCAGCTCGTCTAGGCGGTTGATGAGAGCACCTTTGTCCTGATCGTGACTGCCCACTCTTGACTCAGAAATATCGACAGGATGAGATTGCACTTCAGCCATTTTCTATCAAGCTGTGTTGTGGTATGAACAGTAGTTCAAGCCGCTCCGTAGACCCATGCCCACATTCGTCACTAGCCCCGGAAGTCCGCCGTCAACTTTCGACATTCGAGCATCTCAGCTTCACCCCACCCCACCACAACCCTCGGGCAGAATGTCGAAACCAAACCCCTTCCTGAACCTCTTCAGGCGATACTACACCCAACAAACCCATCATCTCGCGCGCCCAGCCCTCCGCCCACAATGCCTCCGCCAACGCTTCACCCACCACCGACCCTCCCCATCCCAAACCACGCTCCTCCTCCTCCTCCAGCGCCGCTCCGTAGGCGGCGGCCCCGGCCTGGACCCCAACTTCGTCTCGATCCTCGACCGGCCCGCGAAAATGGTGCGAAGCGGCAAGCAACACGGGCCCGGCCTGATAATCCTCGCGATAATCCCCCTCACAGCGTTTATCCTCGGGTGCTGGCAGGTGCAACGACTAGGCTGGAAGACGGAGCTTGTGGCGCGATTCGAAGACCGATTGACGTTTCCGCCGCTGGAGCTGCCGCTGCGCATTGACGAGAGTATGCTGGAGGCGTTTGATTATCGCAAGGTTTATGCGCGGGGACGGCTGAGGCATGATCAGGAGATGCTGATTGGGCCAAGGATACTGGATGGCGAGGAGGGGTATACGGTTGTTACGCCGCTGGAGAGGACGGATGCGAGGGGGAATGTGCACAAGATACTGTGCTGTAGGGGGTGGATTAAAAAGGATACGGCGCCGCAGTGGTTTAGGAAGAATAGCGGGGGATTGCCGGAGGGGGAAGTCATGGTTGAGGGACTATTGAGGATTCCGCCAAAGGGGAATATGTTCACGCCCAGGAATGAGCCCGAGAAGGGGAAGTGGTTCTTTCCTAGTGTCGAGGAGATGGCACAGCATACTGGGAGTCAGAGAGTGTGGGTTGAGGAGACGATGAGTAAGTCATGGTATTCGAATATTCGGAAGGGGGTATCTAACAAAGCAATAGCGCCGGATTTGCTCACGAACTATGAGCGAGAACCCAAGGGTATACCGATTGGCAGAGCGCCGACGGTGAACCTGAGAAACAACCACACCCAGTATATCTTCACATGGTATGTGCCCTTCCACTTCGTACTTTGTACATGTAGTAACAGCGAGCAGGTACGCGCTAAGCTTCGCGACATCAATCATGTTCTGGATGGTCGTAAAGAAGCCCATGTCCGGCACGCAACGAAGAGTTCGACACAGCGTTGAATGGTGATCATCGAATCATGTAAAGGCCACCTCAGTCCTCATCTTCTTCTTGTATAGTATTCATCCTCTTCCGCTTCTGGCCGCGAAGCTTTTGTGGAGGTTCCATACGCAGCTGCTGGAGCAGCTCTCGCGGCAGCATCTTCTGCGCCAGCGAGAACGTCGTGTTGTTACTGGTAGTCTTGCGGGTTCTATACAAGAGCGTTAGCATGATTCGCGAGCTGTACGGACTGAATGTAACATACCGTTTCATGAGCGCGATCACGTCGCTCTCTTCAATCATCTTGCGTCCACCATGCTGAGCATATGCTGCGAGATCAATGCCAATCTGCTCAAAAAAGTCGTCTGTCACTTTGACAAGAGCATTCAGTGCCTCCTTGTTGAGCTGTCCTTTGCTTCCTTGCGATTTCATGAAGCCAAGTGCGAGCTTCTTGACTGAAGCCGTTGGGAAGGAGGGGTACTCCAAACCACGCTGCGAGATTCTGAGCTCCTTGGCTTTCCTGACGTTTGCTTGTTTTGCAGCGGCAGGCCGCTCGGGTGATTGCGTCTGGAGGCTTCGATCCATGGCCGACTCTTCCTCACGATATTGGGCAAGATCGGCATCATCGTTCAAACCGGGGTCAGACTCCCAGCCTTGTATGTCTGGAAGTTCGGAAGTTACATCGCCGTTCAACGCTGCTATGACTTCATCCTGCTCATCGCCTTCCGGTTGAAGCGGCTCATCGTTATCGTTGGCAAAAGTTGGTAGTGCATCTTCAAGAGCATCTTCGAAATCTTGCTCTTCTGAAGGCTCCTCTCGTTGTGGCGCCCGTATGCGCTCCGGAATATTGAATCTGAACGTAGGCTCGTCGTCATCATCCTCTGCATCCCCGAACACTCCGAGATCCACATCACTTGGGCGACCATCCCGCCGTCCTGTAAGGGCACGGATCTGAGTTGTTGTGTCGTCCTCATCCAGTGCTTCATTAATGGTTTGATCGAGCAAGCCGTCGGGCCGGTTGATGAATGTTCCGTCGATCTCAAACTCTTCCTCCACTGCGCCCAGCTCACTCAGTTCTGCAAATCGCTCACTGACCCTGCCTGGGTACATGGACCGTGGGTCTTCGCTGAAAGCCCTTCGTCCAAACTCGAGGGACTGCACCGTTCCACCATCGACGTCGTCTGGCAGATCCGGCAGAAGTGATTGGCGCGGCGGATGCTCATGATAGCTATCATCGTCGTACATGTCGTCGATCGCCATACTAAGGCGTGGTGCAGCGGGATCCGGGCCATCTTCAACGTCAGGGAGATCTAGGGCTGAATGCCGTGTCCGACGTTGGTCTACCTGAGGCGAGGGCTCAACTGGCTTTGTATCCCGGGCAAGTGCTTTGCTTAGGTCGCGCAATATGTCCCGTGGAGTTTCCCTTTGTACCCGCCCACTTCGTCTCCGATTGTTTCCCGGTGTTCTTGCGGCATTGGCTCGTTCTCGAAGTGCTCGGATCGCATGTGGGGTGGTTGGCGCCACTCGTCGTGATGGCAATGGCCGAGTTGCTGGTCCTCCGCGTGGCGTCCTGCCGGTGCCTGGGGTGCGAAGAAGTGGTGTCTTTCTGCTTCCTGGGGTCGGCCCCGCGCTCGCTGCCCTTCTAAACGGCGTGCTAGGCTCTATGCGCGCATTGGGTGTCGCAATGGGCGCGCGGTCAGGCGAAGGGCGCTGCTTCTTGCGCGCCGATTCGGACATGGTTGTTGCTGATCTGGCTGTGAAGTATTCGGGCTTAGTTTGTTGATGATGAACATTGGGGCACGCGTCGGTGGGACGCGCCTTCCCTGACCATCGGTTGATCTAGCCTGGGACGCACTAGTGCATGCTTATCGATAACGCTACCTGGAACTTTTTCTGTTGCGAATTCGCGAACACTGCGACAACACGTAAAGCACGAATCACATCATGTCAGATTCAGATTCAGAAGGTGGTGTGCCCCTGATTGAGGCCGAGTTTGACATCACGGCATCATCAAAAAAGAGAAAGAGAGAGGCCGAGCCGGACGCGACTAAAGACAGCAAGAAGGCCGCCAAGAAGCTGAAACGCAAGGAAAAGAAGAAGCTGAAAGTAAAAGAGATTGACGAAGATGATTTGGATCAAGCTCTGGGTGTCAACCATGCGTTTGAGCAGATGGACGGTCAGTTGGTGGCGGATTATGTCAACGCCCGAACACGACTCTATGGGAAGGAGCTGAGCAGTGTGGAGCTTGAGGACAAATTCATACCTGGTAGGCACAAAATCACCTCTACGTACTATACTATCTAACTGGGTGCAGCAAGAACTGTGCGCGACAGTACGAGTTGGACCGGTCCGCGCGTCACAAGCAATATATCAGCATTCATAAAGAAGCAATGCACCACGTTGGAGCCAACACCCAAGAAGCCGGTCGGTGCGCCGCACACCATCATCGTCACCGCATCTGGTATCCGTGCTGCTGATGTAGTAAGATCTCTGAAATCGGGATTGCCGAAAGAGCCCAAGAGTCTCAAGGACCCCAACATTGCTAAACTATTCGCCAAACACATGAAGCTCGCCGAGCAAGTGGCTCACTTGAAAAATACGAAGTATGTCGAGTCATGCACGAAACGATTCATCTGCTAAAACTTTGCAGGATTGACTTTGCAGTTGGGACACCTGATCGGCTGGCGGCGCTGTTGGAAGAAAAGGCCCTATCAACAGCAAACCTGAAGCAAGTGGTCATCGACGTCTCATACATTGACCAGAAGAAGCGTGGCATTCTCGACATGAAAGAGCTCCACGAGTCTCTGATCAAGTTCCTACTTCGCAAAAATTTCCTTGGCGAAGGAAAGGAGCGTGGCGATGATCTATTTCTTTTCTTCTGAAACTGTCTCATCAAGTATGCATGGTCGGTCTTTAATAGTGAATGATACCCACAGCGTCTTGGCGCATTCGATAAAATGCTTAGAGAACATATCTGCGCCTCTCAAAAGTAGTAGGCCTTGAGGATGTTTGAGGGGTCAAAATGGTTTGGCTGTAATGGAAACAGGGTTGCGCATAGCTACAGGGCGTTCTCTGGGCGACGCAAATTGTATGTTACGCTCAAAGCCTCTGTCCAAGCCAGGTCATCAGATGCGGAAACCTTTTGCATGAAGCAACATGCAGGATCGATAAACTTGGGTGCTGTGAGCCACAAACGCGTCGTGGTGTTCGTGATCCGCGGGTCTGATCTCGATGGCCACCAGACATTGGATCAGAGATGTGCTGCCACCACTGAGATGCAAGCTTCTATTCGCTGGGAACGGCATGCAGCCTCTTCACATGTCGGACAAAATACGGCTAATGGGAAGCTCGACCCTCGCCGGGCGAACAGATGGATGCAGACGGATCACAGCGCTAGCAAGCCAAAATGCGAATGCATGTGCGGAGAGTTTGATGTTGAGCAAAGTCAAGAAGGGTATTCGTGAAGTAACACGCGCAGCGATAATGAGATGGTGACGCCACAATTCGGAGCACGGCACGCCTTGGTCGATCTCGTGTGTGTGTGGTGCATGTTTCTCTTACACTGGCGAGGGGCGCGAAAGCTGTCTACGGCGTCTTTTGGCATTCGACGAAACGCTTAGGGACCATCTCTACTCGATCCCAAGCAGACAGCCTAGAGACATGCATGTAACTAAATCTATCTCGCTGTGGAATCGAGGAGCTGCACATAGCTTTCAGGATACGCTATTGGAGGTAGACTATGGAGGTCAAGGTTCAGGTTACCGTTTGCTCTAGGTGCTTCGTCGAACTGGTAAAGACGCGGTACGGCAGTGGAACACAACCCCCAGGAAGTTGTCCCAAGTGCGTTTCAAGAAGCAGCAAGTCCACACGCGCCAAAAGGCCCACTGCACCTCGATGACAGAGGCGTCTGAGACTTATCTCTCTGCACATGCCGAGAAATTGAAGTAATTCGCACCTCGCACTCTGCATTTCGCACGTCTCTCGCGCTGCACTTACCTCGCCATCTGAAAGTCAGTGGTCTGTGCCATTTTACCATCGACTCGCGCAACCCATCAACCTTTCCAATCACCCGCCGCTGCCAAGCGATAGACCCCATAGCTTCCGCGCCATAACAAAGTCACTGAACACTCCTGCTGGCCCGCCTGCTGTCTCCTATCCGCATCCGCCTCACTGCACCTACCTTGCGCGCTGATTTGGACCTCGTGCAGCATCTTCAAAGCTCCGCATTAGCTACCTTACTCCCCGACGCCGCCCCAACAATCTCGCCGAACAGGGCCCAAGGATCCTCGGACGACTCTAAACAGACGTCGCGCATACCACATCGACCATGGCTGCCCCAGCTACTCAATCTCTCAAGGTGCGCTACTCGGCGGGAAACATGCAAAAGCGTGCGTTGCAGAGGACTGACGGTGAATAGTGCGTTGTCACGGGTGACGGTGCCGTTGGCAAAGTGAGGAGCAGCTTTCGCAGTCTTGTTTTCGTGAGTGCTAACGACGCAGACATGTCTTCTCATCTCGTACACGACAAACGCTTTCCCTGGCGAGTACATCCCCACAGTGTGAGTTGGTCGGCCATCACCGCCCGAGCCGCGCTAATCGCCCAAGATTCGACAACTACTCCGCAAATGTTATGGTAGATGGCAAGCCCATTAGTCTGGGATTGTGGGATACCGCTGGTCAGGAGGATTACGACCGACTGCGGCCACTCTCTTACCCGCAGACGGATGTTTTCCTCATCTGCTTTTCCATAGTCAGCCCACCGTCGTTCGACAACGTAAAGGCAAAGGTACGGCTCAGTCGCATAGGGGCGGGACAAGGTGCTGACATGTCACAGTGGTACCCCGAAATCGACCATCACGCACCCAACGTGCCCATCATACTCGTCGGAACAAAGCTGGATTTGAGGGACGACGAAGGCACCAAGGAGTCGCTGAGGCAGAAGAAGATGGCGCCTATCCAGTACGAGCAGGCCGTCATGGTCGCAAAGGAGATTAAAGCACAAAAGTACCTAGAGTGCTCTGCGCTGACCCAGCGCAACCTCAAGAGCGTATTCGACGAGGCAATCCGGTATGTCTGGTGTAATGCTTGAGGGTGGCAATGCTAATGCCCTACAGTGCCGTGCTCAGTCCCCGCCCCCAGCAGCAGGCCGCGAAGAAGAAGTCCAAGTGCACCATCTTATAAGCGCTGAGGAGTTGTAATCAGGGGTGGACCGAGAGCTTGAATATCTGCATCGACCCACAACCAGCATGAAAGAGGGCAGGATCGCGACTCGATTCGACTAGGCAGCTCTGATCACTGCGCGGCCGTCGTGGAATTGGCGTGGTCAGGCAAACGCAAGATATCTCAGCATTTGGCACAATCTACACATGAATAGCGTTTGCTTGCAGCATTTGCAGTTTCTCCTGCGTTTTGCAGAATCACATATAATCACGCTTTGGGTTTTGCTGCATTACTTTCCTTGGGCGCAGTATATTCATAGGACTGGCTTAGCATTACCCATAGATCCGTTTCCTGCACGAAGCCACGCCCAATAATGATCTCGTGACGAAAGATGAGCTGCACGTCCGCAACGCTAAAGCAACAGCGTTAGTGCCATGTACATGTGGGAAGTATGCAGAATGTCTCTGCAGGCCTGAGAGGCGGCCTCGGTCCCACCAGGATGGCGTATCAGTTCCCCGCCGCGGTGGTCGACAGCTAAGGCACGGCACGTATGTATCACATGCATCTTAGCTCGCGCGTCCCAAGCTTTGGTCGACCACCCCGCTACTAACCACCACGCGACTTCTTCTCAACATGTTTCACGAAGGTACCTTACAGAGCGGAATTGCGCTTGCGATACAACAACAGAAGCTCGTCGCATGCTTTGTCCGAGGTAAGTGCGGCTGGCGCGTCGGAATTGGAGGCCGACTGACAAGCTGGCCAGATGACGGCGCAACGAGTAAGACATGGGAAGATGAATGGCTGAAGAGCGGATGGGTGCGTTTAGTTGTCTATGAAAGGATCGCAAAGCCTGGCTAACAGACACAGCTCTCGAGTCTTCTGGTCCAGAAAGCCGTGCTCCTACGCATTGAAGCGGGCTCGACTGAGGCCGGCTTTCTCGGGGCCTTCTGCTCAATAGAGAGCGTGCCTTCACTCGTCGTCATACAGAACGGTCAGCTTCAACTACAGCTAAAGAGCGATGCCACACAAAACGATTTCATCAATGCACTGCGCAAGGTGCTCGGCGCGAATCCTATACCTGGCTCCAGCCCTGCGCCAGCGCCTACACCACCAACGAGTACACCAAACCCGCCTCTGCAAGCAGTTTCAGCAGTAGACGACGATCTGTATGGAGCGCCCGAGCCCGCTGCGCCTGTAACCTCCACACCATCAGCTGTAGCCAAAGGCAAACAGAGGGCTACCGCTGCGCCAGCCACGAATGCCCCAACCACCTCGGTGACTGCCGCACAACAAGCCGCACGTGATTCGCTGCGAAAGAAGAAGCGAGAGGAAGTGGAAGAACTGGCTCGTGTCAAAGCGCGCATAGAACAGGATCGGGCGGAGCGCAAAGCGCAGGCGGAAGCACGGAAAGCTGAACGCGAACAAGAACGCAGCACAGAAGCGCAGACTCAGACCCAATCGCGGACAACTACCTCATCTAGAGGGTCGCAAGCAAAGACAGTCAACCTGCAGGTCAGATTATTTGACGGACGCACCATACGGTCCACGTTTCCCCGCACGGCAACACTACAGAGCGAAGTCAGGAAATGGGTGGAAGAGGAGTTTGCGAAGCTGCCAACCGATGACCCAAACATCAACAACAAGCAACTGCCGCCTTTCTACTTCAGACACATCCTAGCGCCCCAGCCTAGTCGCGAACTATCTGCTGGGGACGAAAGCCAGTCACTTGGTGACATCGATCTGGCACCAAGCGCGACCTTGGTCCTCGTGCCAGTCAAGGGGTACACAGAAGCATACTCTGGGTCCGGAGGTGGAGTCGTCGGGAGTGCAACTGGCCTTGTTGGGGGTGCTTTCGGGCTTTTGTCGAGTACAGTGGGCTATGCCGGCAGCATGCTAGGTTCTGTAATGGGATACGGGTCGACACCAGCAGCTGAATCGCCAGCTGGGCAAACCACAGGGTCTAGAGAAGGACAGACATCGCAACAGCCTGCCAGCTCAGAAGGAGCGAGCATACGGGTACGAACGCTGGCAGATCAAAGAGCCAGAGAACCGAACAACCAGCAGTTCTACAACGGGAATACGGTACGTACTGGAAGCGCTATCTGCGGGCAGTTGACTGACTACAACGTAGCTTGATTTCGAACCCAACGACGACGACAGCGATAAGAGACGATGAACGACAGCTATGGAGCAGCTTTGTATCAACATTTTTCGGTTGGAGCGTTCTTGTTATTTGCAGTAAAGGAAATATTGGCATTTTCAATGCATCAATGTTTTACTGAGCGTCATGGAAGCGGTCATCTATAACGAGCAATGAGAATAGCAATGTCCGTGGATGAGTTTGAGCTCGCAAGTACATGCTATCGACCAGCAAATGTGTGACCTCAAATTGTGGACATCGTGAATACGCCAGGTCCCTGCCCCTCACCAAAGCGGACCCCCGAGCTCTTTCCCCGCGCATCACAAACAAACCCTCCCCCAAGCGCCTAGCAACACCAGCACACGACACCACTTTTTCCACGCCACACACACACGGTCGCATAAACTCCCACAATGTCTGACGAAGATCTCGAGAATATCCGCCGCGCGCGCCTGCAGCAGCTGCAGCAACAAGGTGGAGGCGGCGGCGGAGGCGGCGAAGGCTCAGAGCAAGAATCAAAACAGTACGAATTGAACATAATTCGTGACACACGAGAAGGCTAAATATGATACAGACAACGAGAGGGTACGTACACCCCACACGACCCCCTCCCATCCTCCACATCACACCTTCCACGCCTTCTCGCTAATTCGACCACGCAGCCGACCAACGCTCCTCGATCCTCTCGCAAATCCTGACACCCGACGCTGCCGACCGCCTGGGCCGAATCCGGCTCGTCAAAGAGTCGCGCGCGACGGACATTGAGAACCGCCTGATTATGCTGGCGCGCACGGGACAGATACGGCAGAAAGTGAGTGAGGAACAACTCAAGGAGATTCTGGGGGCGGTCGCGGAACAGAATGAGAAGGAGGAGCAGAAGATTGTGGTGCAGAGGAGGGGAGGTGGGGGCTGGGATGAGGATGACGAGTTGGAGGAGTTGATGAAGGATGTTTAAAGAGAGCAGTCTACAGTTGTTTCAGCGAAGCTGTGCGAGAGAATGCTTTTGGGTTCGCTGTACGATCCTGGGCTTCCTTGAAATGGCGGTATGGATTAGTGATCACTTCAGGCCGGTACAAGGAAATGAATGACTGACACGAGACACAATCAAGCAGTTGTCTTGGCTCAATTCACTACAACTAGCGGCCGTGGCGTCAATCTTGTGCCATGGCTGAACAGATTGTCCGGGTCGTATTTGTGCTTCAGATCCTCCAATTTCTTGACGTTGGCGCCGAAGATATCATTCGCCTCGACATCGACAGCTATGACAGTATTAGCAGTTTGCTCTACCTTATCCTGATACTTTCATTCAGTGACTTACAAGTACTGACCAACACCTCCACCCTTGGACCTGTTCGCCACCGTCTCCGATGCCTTTTTCAACAAGTTACGAGAGAAGACGCGAATCTCGTCGTCGAGCTCCGGATTGAACCTACAAAACATCAGCACTGAACCTTTATCCCCAAGAAAAAGATGAAAACCACTAACCACTTAAATATTTTCGCCATATTGTAATAATCTCCCCTGTTCGAGAACGCCATACTCGCATTCCCCACCTCCATAATCTTCCCATAAGGCACGCACTCAAACAACATCATGCTCTCGCCCATGCGCTCATGATTGCTCACAAACGCCGAGAACTCCGGATGCAAGCTCTCCACAAACGCAGGATCAAGAGGGAGTTTGAACGCCCCGCCGCCGAATTGCTTCCGCCCATCGAAGCCCGCGGTGTGATTCAACAACCCATTTACCTTCTCGTACGGCATCATGCCCGTCATATCCGCCACTGGCCCGACATCCCACAGCTCCCTGAAAAACTCCCGCGCAGCGCCTTCCGCCCAGTTCAAGAACAACTGACACATAACTACCGGCGCGTTCGCAGGCGGCGGCGCACTAAATCCCCACAGCAGCGCTTGATTGCCGTCATTCCGCTTGTGGAACGTATTTGCAAACGCGACGATTTTGGGCAGTTTCTCCGGGGTGAAGATTAAGGGGCCTGCGAAGACGGGGGGAGGCTTGAGGGAAGGCGCGGAACATGAAGGATGTGACGACACCGAAGTTTGTGCCGGCGCCGCGGATGACCCAGAAGAGGGAGGGGTTTTCGTGTGGGGAGGCGGTTAGGGTCAGGCTGGATGCTAGGACGATTTAGACGGAGAGGAGGACGTCTAGGTTTTGTTAGAGGGTAGGGAGTAGATGGGAAGATGGAATACCAATGGTCAGCCCCGTATCTCCCACTGAGATATCCGTATCCTCCACCTAGCGTTAGTCCCCCGACGCCAGTGTGATTGAATGTGCCGCCGACGGTTGCGAGGCCGTATTTTGCTGCTTCGGCGTCGACGTCTGACCATAGGGCGCCGCCCTGGACTGTGATGGTTTTGGCTTCGGTGTCGACAGTGACGGCGCGCATGTTGGAGAGGTCAATGACTAGGCCGTCTTCGATTGAAGCGGCACCAGATGTGGAGTGGCCTCCTCCACGGACTCTGAAGGGGATCTTGTAGTCCCGAATGATGGTCATTGTTGCTGAGACGTCGGAGGATGAAGTGACGAGGACCACGGCGGACTGTTCGATATGTCAATATCCATGTTTGATTAGAGTGACGGTTTAAGGGATTGTTTTGCCAAATGATAAAACCTCATTGTTGAAGCTTCGACGACCGGTGCTAATCTTGGAAATAGATCATAACGGATTTGAAGATGTAATGCTTACCGCTCTCTTGATACACTGTTCGCCCCACCTTTCAATGCTCTTCTCATACTTTGCACCATTGTTTGGTAGCAATACCTCAGCATCCGTGTCCTTCAATAGCTCTTTGAGCAACGTGTAGTCGAATGAGGATACTGTGCCCATCTTTGCGAACATAACAGAAAATCACAAGTTGTAACTGGTATGATGGCAGTCTGCAGATCCAAGTGATCCTTCGAGAGCAGCTCCAAGTGACAGTAGTAAGATGAAGCACGCCTTTTTCTACTACAATAACTCTTTCTCGTACTCCTGAACAGTGGTAGAAGATTGAAATTGCTGAGCAACTATCGATCGATTGCTTCTGATCCAAAGTTACTCTTTCGTAGGGTGATCTTTCGCAATTTTAAAGAAACGTATCTTGTTGCAAGTATAGGCACAGCTTGGCTAAATACATAGATAGCCTCGTGAAACTGATGGTGGCGTGGCGGGGAAGGTCTTGTGCTCCGGTGGAGCCAGCTCCAATCACAGGTTAGCTGGCTATTCATTTGGCACGCTGGAGATCGTCAGAATCGTACATTAGCGCGTGTTATAACGCTGTGGGGATATCAAGACATGTAGGCATATATGGTCGCTGAGTTAGGCCGTTGATGCAGGCCACGCGGTCGAAGCCCGTGGTAATCCATGAATCGAGGCTCGTTACAGGAAATGTCCTCAAGCGATCGATGCCGATACTATAATGTGACATCTGAATGCATGTTTTGCGAATTTGCAAGTGGTGGTGGTCAGTAACAGGGCCGACGTGATTGGATGGACCCTGAATTTCGAAAGCGGTTAGTGCGTTTTGTGGAGTGAAGATGCGGCGAACTTTCTCTTCCGCGCCTTGGAATTGCTCGACAACCACGCAAAAAGTCCGGGGCGAAGATGCTGAAGACGAGAGGCATACAGACTATTTGCCTGTCATGTCGGCTACAATCCGCCATATCAAGGGCGCGTAATGCCCGACTGCCATCCCAACTACAGCTTGCGCCGCAAAAGTCGCGAACGACCGCCACAAACTTTTGGACGCAACGAAGAGCGATATCGACGACAATCCCACAACGACAAGAAGGCCAGGAAAATGCAGCGGCTGGCGAAGATATACCCTCTCCAGCGATCGAGCAGCTCAACACCGAAGTCAATGTCCGACAAGCAAGGCAGCGGTTCGGCGATTCGCTACCACGAGGATATCTGAGCGAGGCTGAATACAAGGTCTATCGGCGATTATATGGGGAACCTATGTTTGTCGACACGGTTGAGGAGTTGATGGAGCCCGCTGTTGAGGAAGAAGAAATCATAGAGGAGGAGCAGGAGGATGGATCAATTGTCCTGCTGCGAAAGGGCCCAGACGGGGAGCTTGAAGAGATTGAGCTGGACGATGAGCCCGAGGATGTTGACAGTCTAGAAGGAATTGTGGAAGGCGAAGATCCAGACGCAGCTACCATGACACCAGAAGAGTGGGAGGTATACAAGGAAGAGAAGGTCCAGAAGTATCACGAAAATGTATACGAACGAAGTCGTTTGGCACACCACGAAGCCGAAGATTTGGAGGACATGGAAGAAGTGGAGGACGATGACTTCATGCGAGCCCATCCGCTGACGCTCGCTGGCCGTTTCAAACCCTCGCCGTCGACTGTCTTCTTACCGAAAGAAACCCTGGTAGACCCTACAGCTCTTTTGCTGACACGCGCGAATCACAAACATCTAACAGAGACCTCGAACCGTATATTTGGTGGCCAAGGTCTTCCTTTGTCTGCAAGCACACCACCAGCGAGGTTGGGAAGAGAACAGAAGGCGATCCCGCTCGACCCCTCCCAGTCAGATATGGGTAATATAGAGGCTGATGCGTACATAGCGTCTGTACAACCAGGGACATATGCCAGTGTCATGAGTGCTTTGGTTGAGGTTCGCCGACGACTCGGTTCTCCTTGGATGGAGGGCATACTGGAGAAGAAGGGTGGCACCATACTTGATGCTGGCTCTGGCGGTGTTGGCATTCTCGCATGGCACGAGGTCCTTCAAGCCGAGTGGCAGCGACTGCACGAACAGTCTGGCAACACCTCACAAGACGCCGCGCCCCTAGGCAAAGCCACGGTGCTGACTGCTTCAGACACGCTGCGACACCGTGCGAGCCGATTGCTGGAGAACACAACTTTCATCCCTCGACTACCCGACAATGTACCAAAGGAAGAAGAAGTCAATGAGCAGCAGCCCCGAAAAGTCTACGATATCATCATCGCACCACACACTCTCTGGTCTCTCCGACAAGAATACCTCCGGAAAGAACAGGTTCAAAAGTACTGGTCACTTCTGAACCCCAAAGGTGGCGTGCTCATCCTCCTCGAGAAGGGTCTGCCTCGGGGCTTTGAAGTCATCGCTGCTGCTCGCGAGCTTCTCCTGAACAAACACATCTCCTCCCCAGACTCGCCTCACATCGAAACGCCTCTTCAAGAGCAGGTCAGCAGACCCGACGAGGACACACGCTTCACAGCCAAGGAGACCGGCATGATCATTGCCCCCTGCACTAACCACTCTCCATGCCCCATGTACGCAACGCCAGGAATCTCAGCCGGTCGTAAAGACTTTTGCTTCTTCTCCCAACGCTACATCCGCCCTCCTTACCTCCAGCGCATCCTCAACGCCAAAGACAAGAACCACGAAGACGTCCAATTCTCCTACCTCGCCGTCCAACGCGGCCGCGACCAACGCCTCCCGGAACACGACTTGATCGCCAAGGGTTTCGCGCAGAGCAAAGAAACCACAGACGCAGCGTTCACAGGCCACGAGTGGAAAAACATCTCCCAGTCTACCACCGATGCCGAGAAAATTGACGCAGACCTGCAGACTCCGGAAGACGTAAATACACTCGCCCTTCCGCGCTTGATCCTCCCCGCGCTCAAGCGCCGCGGCCACATCATCCTGGACGTGTGCACGCCCGCCGGTACCCTCGAGCGCTGGACGGTGCCGCGCAGCTTTTCTAAACAGGCGTTCCGCGACGCGAGGAAGGTCCGCTGGGGTGACTTGTGGGCGTTGGGCGCGAAGACACGGATACCGAGGAATGTGAGGCTGGGTCGGCCAAACGACGAGTTTGATAAGAAGGGCCGCAAGATGAAGAAGGCGAAGCAGGTTGTTGTGGAGATTGGCATTGGGGAGAAGGATGGCAGGGCTGTGGAGGAAGGCCCCGCGAGGATATTGAGGGGAGATCGGGACGGACGGTACACGAGTGATCGCAAGATCAGAGGAAGTGGTGGCCGTAAGGGAAGGAGGAAGACGGCGGATGTGTTGGAAGACTTGTAAGATCTGCAGATGGAGGAGTATAAAATCGTGTATATCACCTGTATCAGACCCGGCTGGGCATCGGACAACACTCATAGTTGGAAAGACATCACTCCCACATACTTGAACATCATATCACGACTCAACGCATGTATGCACAGCATGAGGAGAAATCCAAGGAAATCCATTTCTAAAGCAATTGACGTAAAGTAACCCACAGTGGCCAGTAGCAACGTCTCCGAGCACAGTAACCGCAAGCTAGATATTCTTCCCCGGAAGCAGCGGCTCCTCACAAGTCCGTCACATATACCAGCCGCAAATCAGAGCACCCCACCTGGTCTACCAACTCAGCTTCGGACTCTTTCGAGTCATGTTTGCAATTTAGTTATATCGTCCCCTGATAAGCTTTAACCTCCCCACGAGCTGGCAGACCATGTCCGGAAGGAGGGAAACGCACGAAGGAAATGTGGAAATGAGAACCAAAAACACGTAGGGGCAAGGGGAAGGGGGGCGATTAAAACAAGGTGAGAGCCGTGGAACCAAACAAAAATCAGTCGTCTTCTGGAGGCACCCCGCGAAGGTTTGCCTACCGGTTCGTGGTATTCCGTGAATGCTAACCGGTACCAAGAACTAGGTTCATGCTACCGCCTGCGCAATTGGTGTTTCAATAAGGAAATGCCGTTTAGGTCGAGCCTCCAGAAAGACCGGGAGTATCGTCGAAACCAGGGGCCAAAGTGTATGCGAAGCACCGCAAAGTGTCGCAAGGTCCGATAATAGATAATCGACGAAATGAACCCGTGGGCTGATGTTGAGTAGGAGCGACTGCCGTCCAATATGTAACGAGGACGGCGGTGCCGCATTTCCCATTCATTGAGCGAAGCCGAGTCGCAAGAGCCGGTTCCGCAAGAGAGTTGAGATGACGAATCAAAAGCCGCATCATGAATCAGTAGCCGCCGGAAGCATACTGGTCCCCGCCACGCTTATTGGCCGAACGGAGCTGCCTGAACAGAAAAGAGAGGTTAGTAAATTCTGTCTGGGGCGTCCCCAGCGCCAAGCGTATCGAACACCAAACGCAGAGGAGAGGAGTCCTTACGAGGATCAGATATGTCGAACTCACATTCCGGTGCCCTCCTGGCGTGCATTGACAGGTCCGCGTTTGGTACCCGCCGCAGTGCCAGCGTTGGCAGCCGCAGTGGTGGTGACGTGACGTCCACGGCCCTTGTCGTCCTCCTCGCCCTGGCCCTGGTTGGCTGCCTGAGCGATGGCCTGGGCGTTCTTCTGGTACTTGTAGACGGTCCAGTCAAAGACATAGTCGTACTGGAAGCCCTCACGGACGAAGAGATCGCGGAAGATCTTGCGGAGGTACGAGTAGTCGGGCTTGTCGTCGAAGCGGAGGGAACGGGTGTAGTTCAGGTAGATGGCAAACTCGTTGGGGAAGCCACGGCAGAGCACTTCGGTGGGGGTGGTCATCTTCTTCTCCATGATGCGGTCGTACTTCTGCTTCTTGGTAGCAGCCTTCAGGCCCTGCCAGGGAAGGGATCCACGGCAGAAGTAGAGCATGACGTATCCAAGAGACTCCATGTCATCACGGCGGGATTGTTCTGTTCACGTCAGTATAGTACATAAGCTGTGGGGTCGAAGAGTACGTACCGACACCCAAGTGGGTGTTGATGCTGGCATAGCGGGCGGTACCAGTCAAGTTCTTGTTCTCTCTGTATGGGATGTGGAAGTGCGTCTTGGGATCGCGGTACTTCTTGGCGAGACCAAAATCGATCACATTAACCTGGTTGCCGCGCTTGCCGATGCCCATGAGGAAGTTGTCCGGCTTGATATCACGGTGGATGAACGACTTGGCATGGATGTACTCAATGCGGGAGATGAGCTGATCGGCCAGGAGGAGCACGGTCTTCAGAGAGAACTTGCGGTTGCAGAAGTTGAAGAGATCCTCCAGGGAGGGACCGAGTAAGTCCAAGACCATGGCGTTGTAGTCGCACTCGGTACCAAACCAGCGCACGAACGGGATACCGACACCGCCAGCGAGCGACTTGTAGACGCGAGCCTCATACTCGAGCTGAGGGTGCTTGGCCTTGACGCTCTCGAGCTTGATGGCGATCTCCTCACCGGAGATGATGTTGGTACCTGGTCACGGTTAGCTATGGTGACGTCGAGAGGAGGAAGTTTGTGCGGACCTAGGTAGATGTCACCGAAAGAACCGCTACCAATCTTGCGGCCAATTCTGTATTTGTTGCCGACGCGGAGATCCTGAATGACGCGGTCAGCCTTGGTTCCTGGTAGAGGATACATGCTCATGTCGTGACGACGAGCGGGGTCGGGGCGTACCATTGTCGTCATGGTTGCTGGCAATTCAACCTTGAGGAGGCTGGCCTGTAGTTGAGGGTGGTGTGGTAGTTGAAGGTGTGGGCAGAGCTGGGAAGGGCGTTGTTGTTATGGGTTCAGCCTGCAGGTGTACCGGTCAGTAAGAGGCTTTTGCCAACAAGGCGGTGAGTAAGCGGAGCGGGCAGCCGGGAGCCGCGACAAGAGAGGAAACGCGAGGTGAGGTGAGGTTAGAGGAGTGCAAGGAGTGAGAGAAGTGCGTTGTGGGTGATAAGTAGTGCACGGAGGAAGTCACAGGGCGGCGGGACCGTCTGCTGAGCTGGACTTACAGGGCGTGAAGGAAGAGCCCAACGGGTAGCAGCACTGTCGACGTATTGCGGGCAGCGATCAGAAATTGTTTGCTCCTATGTTAAGAGGTGCAACGAGGCGGCTGCACATACGGGGACAGCAAGAGGCCTCTGGAAGAACGCACACGGGGGTTGTGGTGCTGGGGGAGCGAGATGGGAGGAGCGATGGTGAGGCCCGTCGCTACCGCCAACCTTGGCTGGGCGCAGCCACACGTGACGCCCGCGCTAGGCATGTCTTTCACAGCAGCATCTGCCGATCGTCCCTTGGGTGATCGGGTATCTTGCTACCCAGTTAGATGTTCGCGTCGCTTTCGACTTCCGCACGCCAGCCACCCTGCGCTCCCTTACACTGCTTCAAGCAGTTTCAGGTGCCGTAGTCTGGAGGCCAGATCATGCCGAGGCTTCTACTGTAGCATCTCTCGATGCCCCTTTATGCACCTCCGCTTGATTACTATATTTGACATCTGGACCATCTGAGAATCACGCTGTTGAGCTGTCCATCAGCTCTAGCACAGCTGGGACAGTTCACACCCTATCGGAAACTATGTTCTATCCAGGTCTACGGTCCGACCCAGTCTTCGCCCTGTTCGTCATCGTCTAGCTTGGGACCCAACGTCCAAACGCTCGGTTCGTGCCCGAATTTGACAGCTACGACGAGGTGGCAAGGCACCAAACGGTCAGATGTGGATCGACGGGTGCAAACG